>Ga0315285_10000156_pt1 | contig 65983 bp, 49 predicted proteins | sample YL17G09_36_MG_FD_203698 | JGI IMG/M metagenome (GOLD analysis project Ga0315285, IMG submission 203698) | Sediment microbial communities from Yellowstone Lake, YNP, Wyoming, USA - YL17G09_36 | ecosystem: Environmental > Aquatic > Freshwater > Lake > Sediment | place: USA: Wyoming | collected... | reverse complement strand
GCTGTCTCGCAAATACGGCATCGTATCGCGGGCTGAGCCGCGGCCTTCAGGCCGCGCGGAGCGGCCGCGCGACATGAATGTCGCGGCTCGGATACGTTGCGGTTTCAATGAGACACTACAGTAGCGCGCGGCCCTTCCTACAAACGGTACTCTTTGATCTTCCGATACAGCGTCCGCGTGCCAATGCCGAGGATCTTCGCCGCCTGTTCGCGGTTGCCGCCGGTGGCGTGCAGCGTCCGCTCGATCATCATCCGTTCGACCTGCGCCATCGTCAAACCGACCATCCCGGCCGCGGCGGTGGGCACGATCTCGCGCGAACCCCGGATGTGCTCGGGCAAATCATCCACCTCAATCTGCCGGCTCTCCGCCTCGACGACCAGCGCCTCGATGACGTTGGCCAGCTCGCGGACGTTGCCGGGCCAATAGTACCGGGCCAGGTAGCCCATCGCGTCGCTGGAAATGCCCGTGCAGGCGGTGTCGTGCGTCTTGTTGCCTCGCTGCCGCAGGTAATCGGCCAGAATGGGAATGTCTTCCCGCCGCTCGCGCAGCGGCGGGACCTCGATCACCCACTGGTTCAGCCGATAGTACAGGTCCTCGCGAAAGCGGCTCTCTTCCACCAGCTTCTGGAGGTCGGCGTTGGTCGCCGCGATCACCCGCACGTCCACGCGTCGCACGTCCGTCGAGCCCACCGGCGTGATCTCGCGGTGCTCCAGGGCGCGGAGCAGCTTGGCCTGCATGTTGGGCGGCATGTCCCCGATCTCGTCGAGGAAGAGCGTGCCGCCGTCGGCCGCGACGAAGTAGCCCTTGCGGTCGCTGACCGCGCCGGTGAACGCGCCGCGGACGTGGCCGAACAGCTCGCTCTCGAGCAGGTTTTCGTTCAACCCCGCACAGTTGACGGACTTCAACGGGCGATTGGCGCGGCCGGACTGCTTGTGAATGGCCTCCGCGATCAGGTCCTTGCCCGTGCCCGTCTCGCCGAGAATCAGCACCGTGAGTTTGTTGCGGGCCGCTTTCTTGATCCGCTCCACGATCCGCCGCATGGCCGGCGAAACACCGACGATGCCCTCAAAGATTTCGACCCGCTGACCCGCGATGGATTCCTTGAGCAGGCGGTCCCCGCGCCGGGCGACGGCCCGCTTGGCCGCGGCATGGACCGTCTGGGCCAGCGCCTCCGCGTCGACCGTGTCCTCGATCGCGGTCAGGTGAATGGACCGCACGGGCGGCAATTCAGCCGCGCCGCGGACGAGCAGGGCGGCATCGCGGGCGGCGCTATCGAGCAGTTCGGCCAAGGGCGCGACGGTCGCGGTCTCACGGACGCGCGGCTGCGCAAGCACCACATCCGGCGCCCGGGCCCGAATCGAGTCCAGCGCCGCGGGCAGGCTCGTCACGACGCTGCACACGTGCCCGTACTTCTCACGCAGCAGCTCGCGGAGCCGCTGTCCGGCGGCTTCGTCTTCGGTAAGCACCAGGATGAACGCGGTCTGAGCCATCGGCGCCGGCAGCCTCCTGACCATCATGCGCGGCCCGGCAAGAGCGGCAATTGTACTGGGAATATCGCCGTTGCCGAGACGGCTCAAGCGATTCCTGGCCCGGAGAGCGGCGGCCGCTGCCTGCGGGTGCGCCGCCACGTGAGCAGGAGCGAGAGCACCACCCCGGCCACGATCAGCGGGCCGCCGATAAGCGTGGCGGCCGGCGGCACCTCGCGTACCACCAGGTATGTCCACACCGGGTTGAGAACCGTCTCCAACAGGAGGATCAGAGCGGCCCGGTGGGCCTCCACGTGTTGGAGCGCCCAGGAGAACATCAGATACGGGAACGTAAACTGCACCAGCGCCAGGAGCAGCATCAGCCGCCACTGCTGCGCCGTCAGGTCGAACCGACCCCACACGGCGACGGGGACGATCAGGAGCAGGCCCGATCCGAGGGTGTTCAAAGCGGACACCACCGCCGGGCTCACCAGCCGCAGCCGGCGCAGGAGAACCGTCAGCGTGCCGTACCCGACGCCGCTGGTCAGTGCGACCAGCAGCCCCACCGGGCTCGTATCCGGGTTGCCGGAGAAGATCGTGGCGACGCCGGCCATGGAGATCAGGAGTGCGATGCCCTCCACCCGCGCGGGGCGCTCGTGGAGGATCAGGGGGCTGAGCAGGAAGACCCAGATCGGCGAGGTGTATTGCAGGATGATTGCGTTGGCGGCGGCGGTCAGTGTGTTCGCGATCACGAACGAGGCGGTCATCACCGTGAACGTCACGATGCCCGCAATGGGCCAGACCGGGGCCACGTTGCGGAGCGTACCGAGCCGGCCGAGCGCGAGCGGCAGAAAAACCAGCCCGCCGATCAGCGACCGGTAGCACGCCGTCGAGATTCCCGGCACGCCGGCCTGATTCAGCAGCTTGATCAGCGGCCCGTTCAGGCTCCATAGCGCGGCACAGCCGATTAACGTCAGCGTGCCGAGCGCGCGGAGGCGCGGGGAAGCAGCAGGTGCGCACGACATCCGGGTTTTATAGCCGGTAATCGCGGCCGAATCGAACGGCTCGGTCGCCGGGCTCAACCGGCCATGAGGTGCTGCACGAGGATCTTGACGCCGATGCCGACCAGGACCAGCCCGCCCAGGATTTCAACGCGCTGACCGAAATGTCTGCCCAGCCGGCTGCCCACGAGCATCCCAGTCATCGTGATGGTGCCGGTGACGCAGCCGATCAGCAGGCTGGCGTACCAGATGCGGACCTGTAACACGGCAAAGCTCAGCCCGACGGCCAAGGCGTCGATGCTCGTCGCCAGCGAGAGCAGCACGAGCGAGAGCCCGCGGGTCGGATCGCCCCGCGCCTCGTCCTCTTCGCGCTCCTTCAGCGCCTCGTAAATCGCCTTGCCCCCCACAAACGCGAGCAGCCCAAAGGCGATCCAGTGATCCCAGTTCTCAATCAAGTCCACGATGCTTCGACCGGCCAGCCAGCCGATGACCGGCATCAGGAACTGAAACAGCCCGAAATGGAAAGCGAGCCGGAAGACCTGGCGGGGGGAGACCGTCCGCAGCATGACGCTCGCCGCCACGGACACCGCGAGCGCGTCCATGGCCAAGCCGACGGCGATCAGTACAAGTGTCGCGGTGCCGATCACAAGGGGCTCGCAATGGCCCGTGCCGCTTCGGCAGCAGTGCCTGTTGTCCAATCACCCATGCGGGATTCTATTTCTCGCCCCGCTCCCGGCGCTGGCGGAAGAACTCGCGGAGCAGCTCGGCCGCCGACTCGGCCAGTACGCCCGCTACGGTTTCAACGCGGTGGTTGAGGCGCGCATCCTGTGTGATTTCGTAGAGCGAGCCACAGGCCCCGGCTTTCGGATCGGCAGCGGCGTAGACCAGCCGCTCCATCCGGGCCAGCACGAGCGCCCCGGCGCACATAGCGCACGGCTCCAGCGTGACGTACATCGTGCAGCCGTCGAGCCGCCACTGGCCGAGGTACTCGGCGGCGGCGGTCAGGGCAATCATCTCGGCGTGGGCGGTTGGGTCGTGCAGCTTCTCGCGCTGGTTGTAGCCGCGGCCAATGATGCGGCCCTCATGGACGACCAGGGCGCCGACCGGCACGTCCTCGCTGTCCAGGGTCTTGCGGGCCAGCTCGACGGCCTGCTGCATGAATCGCCGATCGATCTCGTCCTGGTGCAAGCCGAGCATGGTTCACCACTTCGCGCAGCGCGCGAGTCGGACGTATTATGCGCAGACCGAGCCCGGGTGCCACGGTCCCGGCGCGCCGGGACCGTGGCACCCAGGCGGGTCATGGAGCCGACACATGTCGCTAGCCCAGATGAAAATCGACGACTTCCTGGACCGCCTGGCTTCCGACGCGCCGACGCCCGGCGGCGGAAGCGTGGCGGCACTGACCGGCGCCCTGGCCGCCGCCCTCGGGCAGATGGCGTGTGCCCTGACCCGCGGCAAGCCGAAGTTCGCCGCGGTCGAGCCGCAGGTGCGGAGTGTTGCCGAACGGCTGCACCGCGCTGGCCAGAGCCTGCGAAAGCTGATGGACGAGGACGCCGAAGCCTACCAGCTACTCAGTGCGGCCCTCCGCCAGGCTAAGGCCGATCCACAGCGGACGAAGCGTGTTCAACAGGCAGCGTGGTTGGCCGGCCAGGTTCCGCTGGAGACGGCCGGATTCTGCGCGAGTGTGCTGGCCACACTGAAAGAGCTGCGGCCGATCGGCAACCCACTGCTGCGTTCGGACATGGAAGCCGCGCTGCACCTGGCCACGGCGGCCATTCTCGCCGCCAGCGCCAACGTCCGCGCCAACCTGCCCTTGATGTCCGCCGAATCGGCAGCGTTCGTCGAAAAGCAGTTGGCGGCGTTGCTTCCCCCGGGGGCCGAGAGGCCGGATGCCGCCAGCGGTGGGACCTTCAGCCGGTAGGGCTGATCTATAGCGGAGAGGGGGGCCTGCTGACTCTTGCGGAAAAGGATGGACCCCTTCCTGCCCGCTATCGACGCGGCACCATCTCGATGCAGTTCTGCGGACACACGTCCCGGCACAGGCCGCAACCGTAGCATCGTCCGCGATCAACCAGCAGCTCCTGGTCTTCCAGTCGCCGGGCGTGGAAGTGACAGGCCGCAACGCACTCTCCGCACAGATTGCACTCGGCGTGGTTCGTATGCTCCACGGCGGCGCAGCGGTCGCATTCTTCCTGCGGATTCAGGAAGTAGTAGCAGCAATCGTCGCAGCAGAAGCAGATGCCTTCGGCGGCGGTGCGCGCCTCGTTGCGGAACGGCCGGACCACCAGGTGCGCGCGCTCGGCCTCGTCAAACAGGGCTTCCACGTCGGCCGCCGTGACCTCTTTCCGGCCGGATCCCGCGCCGGCGGCATTTTCGGCAAACGCCAGGCACACATCCGGGCGCGAGCGGGCGCAGCCGCCGCGATTCTCGCGGCATCCGCAGTTCGAGACAAAGAACTGTGTGTGCGCCCGGACGAGAGCGCGGCCCTGCTCGCGCGTGCACACATAATGCATGGCCGGTTTGCGCTCACTCATGATCTTGTTCATGCGGGCCGTCGTGCGGCGGAGCCGGGTTCGAACTGGCAAGAGCGGCTCGGTTCACGGCGCACGGCGGCCGCGTACGGAGGCTCGTGCAGTGCGTGGCATCGCGGGCAGGATAGTCCGGCGCCGCGTGCGGGGCAAGAAAAGTAGAATGTCCCCCTTCCTGGAGGACGGCCGCAGGGGCTTTACCGGCGCGCATCGCCGACTACAATCCAAGGCCGCCGTTTTCCGGGGCCGTGGGGCGGCTGCGGCGGCGCGCGGGCCAGGCGTCGGGTGCACAGAGAGGTCCATATGAGGATCGGAGTTCCCAAGGAAACACGCGAAGGCGAACGGCGCGTGGCGCTCGTGCCGGAGTCGTGCAAGAAGCTGGTCGGCAAGGGAATCGCGGTGGCTGTCGAAAGCGGCGCGGGGGCGGCCTCGTTTTTCCCGGATGACGCCTATCGCGCCGTCGGGGCGACGATCGAGAACGACGTAGGCGCACTGCTGGGCAGCGCCGATTTCGTGACGAAGGTGCAGCCCCCCAGTCTCGCAGAGGTCGGGCAGCTCCGCGAGGGCAGCCTGCTATTGACCACGTTGCTGCCGATCAAGAACCTGGACATCGTGCGCGCCCTGGCGGAGCGAAAGAGCACCGCGTTTTCGACCGACTGCATTCCGCGGATCACGCGCGCCCAGGCCATGGACACACTCTCCGCGATGGCCAACGTGGCCGGCTACAAGGCCGTGCTGATTGCGGCCAACGAGCTGGCCAAGTACTTTCCCATGCTGATGACGGCGGCCGGCACGATCTTCTCGGCCAAGGTGTTCGTCATCGGCGCGGGCGTGGCCGGTCTGCAGGCCATTGCCACCGCCAAGCGGCTGGGAGCGACGGTTACCGCGACCGATACACGCAAAGCGGTCGCCGAACAGATCCAGAGCCTGGGGGCCAGGTTTGTCGGCGTGGAGAGCACGGAAGACGCGCAGAGCGCCAGCGGCTATGCCCAGGAGCTGTCGCAGGAATTCTACAGAAAGCAGACGGAGCTCATCGCCCAGCAATGCGCCGCCCACGACGTCGTGATCACGACCGCGCTGATCGGTGGCGTCAAAGCGCCCCTGCTCATCACCGCCGACATGGTCCGCAAGATGCAGCCTGGCGCGGTGATCGTTGACCTGGCGGCGGAGGCCGGCGGCAATTGCGCGCTGACCAAGCCGGGCCAGACCGTGATCGAGAATGGGGTCAAGATCATCGGGCCGCTCAATCTGCCGTCGGACATGCCGCGTGACAGCAGCACCCTCTATTCGCGCAACCTCGCCACATTCGTGCTGGCGTTCTGGCAAGACGGCGCATTTAACCTGGACCTCAACGACGAGATCATCAAGGGCGCCCTCGTCACGCACGCGGGCCAGGTCCTGCACGCGCCGAGCAAGGCGGCCCTGGAGACGGCCGGCGCATCAGGCCCCGCGTAGAAAGGAGAAGAGGCGCGATGCCCTTGCACGTGAGAACTCTGCTGCTGGTGCTGGCACTGAGTGCCACGCAAGCCACCAGCGCGATAGCGCAGACCCCGCCGGCTGGTCCCGTGACGGCGCCGGCGGCGCAGGGTGTTGCGACCAGCCCCCCACCCGCCGGCCCGCCGGCTGCCGGTGAGCGCGCGGAATCGTCCCTGGACTTCTGGTCGATGGTGTTCGTCTTCATGCTGGCGACGTTCATCGGCGTGGGCGTGATCCGGCGCGTGTCGCGGCTGCTGCACACGCCGCTGATGTCGCTGACCAACGCGATCTCGGCGATTGCGGTGGTGGGCTCGATCATGCTGGCGGGCGGAAAGCACTACCCCAACAACTGGTATCACTTCTGGGGTGCCGTGGCCCTGTTTGCGTCCATGACCAACATCGTGAGCGGGTTCCTGATCACCGACCGCATGCTCAAGATGTTCAAGACGCGGGAGGGCGCCAAGTGAACCACGTCGTGCAGATTGCCTACCTGGTCGCGACGGCGCTCTTCATCTTCGCCCTGCACTGGATGAGCGACCCCAAGACCGCCCGGCGGGGCGTCTTCGCCGGCGTGGCCGCCATGCTCCTGGCCGTGCTCGCCACGTGGGCTCAACCCGAGATCATCCACCATCGCTGGATCATCGGCGCCATCCTCCTCGGCGTCGTTGTGGGCTATCCGCTGGCCCTGGTCCCGCTCACCGCCGTGCCGCAGCGGACCGCCTTCTCACACGCGTTCGGCGGCCTCGCGGCCGGCGTGGTCGGTGCGACGGAGTACTACTTCTGGCTGCAGCATCAGCCGCAGAGTCTCGACCACTACCGGATGCTCGCCATCGTCGCGGAGGTGATTCTGGGCTTCCTCACGCTCACCGGCAGCCTGATGGCCTGCGGCAAGCTCATGGAACTGAAATGGCCGCCGCAACGGCCGTGGACGTACAAGGGGCAGATCTATGTAAACCTGGGCGTCCTGGCCCTGGCGGCCTTGATCGGCGTGCTGCTCGTCCTCTGGCCCACGGGCTGGGCGGCCGGCTACGTGTTCCCGCTCATCATCGTGCTGTCGCTCGCTTTCGGCGTGATGCTCGTGTTGCCCATCGGCGGCGCCGATATGCCGACCGTGATCTCGATCCTGAACGCGTACGCCGGTTTGTCGGCGGTGGCGATGGGTTTCATGCTCGATAACAAGCTGCTGATCACGGCCGGCGCGCTGGACGGCTCGTCCGGCTTGATCCTGTCGATCATCATGTGCCGGGCGATGAACCGGTCGTTTACGAACGTGCTGTTCGGGGCGTTCGGGCAGGTGCAGAAGGTCGCCGCCGGGGCCGAGAAGAAGGCCGTCAAGAGCGAGACGCCGGAAGGCGCGGCCCAGATCATGGAGCAGGCCAACCTGGTGGTGATCGTGCCCGGCTACGGCATGGCCGTGGCCCAGGCCCAGCACCGTGTCCGCGAGCTGTACGACCAGCTCACCAAGCGCGGCAGCGACGTGAAGTTCGCCATCCACCCCGTGGCCGGCCGCATGCCCGGGCACATGAATGTGCTGTTGGCCGAAGCCGAAATCCCGTACGACAAGCTGATTGAAATGGATGAGATCAACCACGACATGTCGCAGGCGGACGTTGCCCTGGTAATCGGGGCAAACGATGTCGTCAACCCCGCGGCCCGCTACGACAAGTCCAGCCCGATCTACGGCATGCCGATCATCGACGCGGACAAGGCCAAGACCTGCTTCTGCATCAAGCGCACCATGAACCCGGGCTTCGCCGGCATCGAGAACGAGCTGTATTACGCGGACCGCACCTACATGCTCTTCGGCGACGCAAAAAACGTCGTCGGCGAGCTGGTAAAACAGCTTTCTGGGCACACCGGGATCTAGCCGGGTCCGCTGTGCCGGCCGTTCTCCTGTAGCACAGCCGCCCCGGCTGTGTCATGGCCGCCCGGCTGTGCCCCCCGTGGGGTCCGCTGTGCGGACCGTTCCCCTCGCCGCCCCGGACTCCTTTCCGGCGGCCCGCGGGACAGGAACCCCGCCCGCGTGCGAATGAGGGGTCCTGCAGCAAACGGCTGGCACACCGGCCTTGTAGCCGCAGCCCGCCCAGTCTATCCTATCGATCGCGCGACGAATGCGAGGGGCAGCGTCCTTTCGTCAGCGCGGGTGTTGGTGATGCCACAAGAGGACCCGAACCCGCACGGGCTTGTTCGCGGACTGCCCTGCAGGTCACCGTCGGAGGAGTGGTCCAATGCCGGACAAATACCGCCTTAAACGCGTCAAACCGAGCGAGGTGGACTACGCCGATTTCAATCCAAGGGGAGAAACGGCCGAGGACATTCAGAGGGACCGCACATTTCAGCAGCTGAAGGACTCGGTCTACCAGTACGGCGTGCTCGTGCCGATCGTCGTCCACAGGCAAGCTCGCGCTGGGAAAAAACCGTATCGTTTGGTCGATGGCGAGCGCAGGCTCCGCGCCGCCCTGGAAACGAAGGTAGACCGAATACCAGCCCATGTCGCCACGGGCGCCGACCCCACCCACGACCTGGTCGAGGCGTTCCACATCCACATGCTGCGAAAGCAATGGACCCCCATCGCCCAAGCCCGGGCCCTCAAGCGGCTTATGGAGGAGCTTCACAAGCGAGGGCAGCCGAAGAACGCAGATGACCTCCTCGAGGAATTGCGAACGCGCACTGGATGCACAAATGACGAGCTAAAGCGTCTGCGCCGCGCGATCCGGTTTCCCGACTCTGTGTTGCAATCCGTGGAGAAGGGCGAGCTGGGATTCAGCCACCTCGTCCAGATTGAGGAGAGCTTCGTCGAGCAAATCGATAGCAACTTCCCCGAGTTGCGAGCCAGAATACCGAAGAAAGCGGCGCGACAGGCTCTTGTCGACAAGGCCAAAACACACACCTTAAGCACCACTCGTGCTCTCATGGAGAATATTGTCCCTGTGATAATGAGAGCCAAACAGGGCACGCCCGAGGAGGGGGAATACGCGCAGAGCCTCCTGGAGAGCTTCGTCAACAAGCCCGAGATGTCCGCCGAGGACGTTCTTAGGCAGTATGATCTCCGATACCCACCGAATCGCGACGCCATTGACCTCGGAAAGGCCATCAGCGACCTCGCCGAGAATCTGTGCGCCAAACTGCCGCTGCTTGGGCCACACGCCCTCGATGCATTTCCGAAGCTCGCAGGTGGACTGAAACGGAATCTCAGGGCGCTAAAGCAGGCCGTAACCAAGGCCCTGCAAAAAATGGAGAGGGGAGCGCATGCCTAATAAGCGCCCGACCACGCGCCGCACTCGCGTAAATGTACATCGACCAATCGGGGTTTCGTCCAAAAGGAGAGCCGCTCGGATCCGCGTCACCCATAGACGCAATACACAGACTTCGTCCATTTCAGCAGCGCTCGGGTTCGCCCGACGGTCGTTCGCCGATTGGTCAGTTGCTGCGTTGCCGAAATGGCTCCGAGGAAGCCGCTGGACCCCGTCGGTCTGCCTGCGCCGGCAGGGAGATCACCGATTGCTCGCCATCGATATTGTGCCCAGCGCCACACTGCCCGAAATGCTCTACAGAGGCGAGGTCTTACCGCGCCTCGAAGCGCACCCGGAGCTGCGCGTCCTTGTGTGTGTCGGGGACGCCGAGTATGAAGAGAACCCTCAGATAAAGGGCGTCTGTCGCCGACTAGCCGCAGCATCATCGTCGAAGGGCCGAATCGGTCTCAAGACGGTCGTTCCGGGGGTCGGCCTTTGCACGATTCTCCGGATGGATATCGATGCCACCGGCCATGTGCGCCGTGCGCGGGCCGAAGAAGGCTGGTTTCCGCGGCCTATACTCGACGCCGCCAAGGGGCTCAATCGTCTGGCTTTTCACGGCATCATTGATGAGTTCGTTGCGAAAATCCAGTCCGCGGCCTGTGATGAAAAACGGGCGCTAAAGTTAGTGCGCGCTACTATTGACAAGCTTCTACAACACTACCCGAGCTGCCATCCCCAGCTGGCCCACTTCATGCGGTTGGCTCACTTCGAGGCACTTTTGCGCCGCTCGTCGCCAGACGAATCTGAGCACGTATTTCATTCGTTCCGCGTTTTCTTGGCGGGATGCAGTATCGTCAATCAATTCCACGACCGGTTCCAAGCAGCTCACGAACGGTACTGCATCGGCAGCCGCAACGACCTAAGTATTGAGTACTGCTGGCTACTCACCGCCATTTTTCACGACATCGGGCGCCCCCAGGAAGGATTCCAGAAGCTCGCCGCCATCGAGTTGGACGACGAGGACGTGACCGTGAGTAGCAGCGAACGTCGATGGACCCGGGAGTCCTATGCCAGCGCGCTGGCGATGCTCGGCTCTCTCGGGGCGTTCGTAGCGTCCTGTCCCGATCAGAGAACCGGATGGGACGGCGGCGTTATTCCCGGCGACGCGATTCGCGGCGACATGAGCAAGCCGATGCAGGCGGCATGGGCGCGAATCTACGACAGCTTTGGGCCGGGGAGCCATGCCGTCGTCGGCGCGTTGAATTTGCTTGCCCAGCTAATCGAGAAAGCCGCCGCCGCAGACGAGACGAAGAACCGGCCCTTCGTCGTCACGCACGCAGCCCCTGCTGCACTAGCGATCTTGCTCCACGACTGGAAACTTTGGGAGGAGGCAAAGCAATGGAAACTCGTTCCCGTTGATAGCGCGATACTGCCGCTTGCGGCCATCTTGATCTTCCTCGACACGTGGGATGACTATAAGCGCAAGGGCGAGAAGTCGATGATCCAGGTGGACAGCTACAGCGTGGCCAACGCCTTGGTTGAGGTCGCCATCCGCTGGATCAGCAACGAGTATTTCGAAAAAGAGAAGGCGCAACTGAAATACCAAGCGTTCGACAGCGCGTTGAAAAACCTGCCATGTGCGTTCCGGATTGAGCGCAGCGTATCCGGTGCGGCATGAATATCCTCTTGGTCGAGCCTCCCTTCCCCATCCCTGACAAGAGCCGAAATCACTCGCATTTTCTCCCCCTCGGCCTGCTAAAGATTGGCACGTACCACCGCAAGCTGGGGGACCGAGTCCGTTTGGTCCGTGGCAATCGGAGGTGTGGCTTCACACCGAACCGCGTGCTGATCACGTCTCTGTTCACGTACTGGTCTGGTGCCGTACACGACGCGGCGGCTTTCTACCACCGTGCCTATCCCACTGCGCAGATCGAGATCGGCGGCATCTACGCCACGCTCATGCCGCGAGATTGCCGCCGGCGTAGTCCGTTCGCCGTGGTCCGGCGCGGGCTGTACCGCAAGGGCGCTGCCGAGAGGGTCGCGCCGGACTACTCGCTCCTTCCTGAGGCGCTTGATTACCAGATCGTCCATACGTCCCGCGGCTGCACGCGCCGCTGTGCCTTCTGTGGAACATGGCGGATCGAGCCGACATTCACCTGCAAGACGACCATCCTCCCCGAGGTGCAAAAACCACGGCTCGTCTTTTACGACAACAACCTCCTGGCCAATCCGCACATCGATGACATCTTGCGGGAGTTGGCGGCGCACCGATTGCCGAGGGGGCGGCCAGTGACCTGCGAGAGCCAGAGCGGCTTCGACCTTCGGCTCCTCACGGCGCAGCGCGCTCAATCGCTCAAATCCGCCAGATTTCAGAATGCGCGCATCGCGTGGGACGGCGCCTACAAAACTTGGCCGCGCGTTCGGCGCGCCATCCGCATCCTGAAAGCTGTGGGGTACGGTCGGAAGGACATCCACGTCTTCATGCTCTACAACCACGCCCTCCCCTATCGCGAAATGCGCATGAAGCTGGACGCTTGTCGGCGCTGGAAGGTCCGCGTTGTGGATTGCAGGTACCGGCCGCTGACTTCCACGGAGGACGGCTATCAGCCTGGGCCTAAGAGCCAGGACGCTGGGGCGTACTTCATCTACCCCGGTTGGACCGACAGGCAGGTTCGGTCTTTTCGCCGTGCCGTGCGCCACCAGAACATCGCGATCCTCCTCAACCTACCGCGCGGTCGGTACGTGCCTGGATGTGAGCAGCGGATGGTCAGTACGTAAAGCCGATAGAGTCGGGCGCGATTCCACCTGCTGGACCGCCCCATCGAGCCTGGTCGGCCGATGCGGGCTGAAAGCTGATAGCTGCCGATTACCCATCTCCGCGTTGCGTAACCTCCGCGCCTTGGCGTCTTGGCGGTTCCTACGACAATTTCCGCTCAGAACCGCCACTCTCCACCAATCCTCCCACGCTTCATGTCCTTCGGCCCGCCGTAGTGAATACTCCTCTTGCGGCGTGCCACTGCTCCCAAGCAGTGCCCTGGCTGAGAGCTGAGAGCTTCTCATGGCCCTGATAACCAAGATGATCAACAGGGGGGTGTCAAAACATGATCAACTTGATCACCTTCAGCGGGCGCCGTCAAAAACGCGGTCAGCCCCGTCGCCGGCCCCGCCCCACGCCGGGCTCGGGCACAGACGGTCGCGCACCGCAAGCTCTATGCTGTACGCCGTGCGTTCTTTGGACGCGCGGCGTGTGGCGCGTCCGATCATCCCCGACGGGTCCAAGACTACTCGGCAACATTTATCAGCCTCGCTTGCGGATTCCAGCGCGCCGCACGACCGGCCGATGCTTCTGTCGGCCGTGCGCCACGAGGGCAACGATGACGCTGGACCTGGATGATTTGACCGCCGGCTGGGACTGCCCGCCGGGAGAGCTGCGGGCCCGGGCCCTCGTCGGGCGCGAGGGCCAGGACCTGCTGCAGCTCCGCGTGGACCTCGGCGTCATGCAGATGTTCATCGACGGCCGGCCCGACGGCGAACGCTACCACGGCCTGCCCACGGCGCGCGCCTACATCGAGCACGAGCTGCGGCTCCGCACGCAGCACTTGACTCCTGGCGATTGGCAGGAACTGGAGCGCGAGCTGCTGCAAACCAATTACCGCCGCATGGCGCTCGCCACTGTGGCCGACAACGCGCTGCAAGCCAACGACGAGGATGGTGCGCGGCGCTACATCCGGCACGCGCTGCGGGACGTGGACGAGTGCCTGGCGAACCTGCACCTGCTGGAGACGCAGCGTGCGGCCAAGGACGGCTCGGCCTCGCTGGCTCCAGCGCTGCTGTTTGACCGCGCCCGGCTGGGGGTGCAGTTGCACATCATGGAAGGGCACGCCGAGGATGCGATCGAGCGCGCGGAGGCGGGCGCCGCCGAGCTCGACCAGCTACTGAGCACGTTGGGCTACGACGAAGAGCAGCGCGACGAAGACGCCGGGTTGCGCTACCTGCGGCAAACGGGTCAGCAGTTGCGGCGCGAGTACGGCGTCGCGCAGACGCTGCACGAACGGCTGGCCAAGGCGATCGAGGACGAGGACTTCGAGGCGGCGGCCAAGCTCCGCGACGAATTGGCGCGACGAGAACAGGACCAACCGCCTCCGGGGGGCTAGCGCCAGCGGGTGCCACGGTCCCGGCGCGCCGGGATCAGCCGTGAGAAGAGGGGTTGCGCTCACGGCCGATACGGCCGTGGCACCCACGGATGCCCTGGGCGTTCCTAAGAAACCATCGCTTTGAGGTTCTTAAGCGGCCGCACCTTGACGACCTTGCGCGCCGGCTTGGCCTTGACATCCATCATCGCGCCGGGGTGAAACGGGTCGGGCCGCCGGTGAGCCTTGACGGCCGGTTTCCTGGCGACCGTGACCTTCATCAGGCCGGGGACGACAAAGACGCCGGGGCCGCGCAGGTCTTTCTTCATGATGCCGGCCAGTCCGTCGAAGACGGCGGTGACCTGCTTGCGGGTGACGCCGGCTCCGTCGGCCAGGGTGCCAAAGACTTCCGACTTGGTGCGAGCCTTGCTCTTGTTTCCCTTTGCCATTGCTGTTCTACCTCCAAGGGCCGCCCCGCGGGAATTCCCCTGGGCGGTGCCCGAACGGTTGACCCGCGGCCAGCCCTGCGGACGGGAGCCGTGGCGCGCGCCCGGAAGCAGATGAGACCCGGACCGCTGGTGCAAACGACCGCGTTTGCCGCTGGCTGCGTGTGCGTCTTGTCGCACGCCGGCCGCTTCCCGTCAAGGGGTTTTCACGCGAAGCACACAGAAAATGCCGATTTTTCAGGGAGATTGTAGGGCGGGCCCCGCAGACCCGGCCTGGTCCGGGCGGATTACCGCCGGCGCGAGCCCCGCTCCTGGTTAATCACGTCCAGGCAGCGCCGCAGCAGCCCGCAGCTCTTGCGGTCGAACCGCAGCTTCAGCCGCGGCAGGTCGGGGTATTCCCCGTTCTCCTCGGGCAGCATGGCACATTGCTCGATCGCCCCCGCGGTCACGATCTGCCCGAACTCGTCGTTGAGGCGCCGGAGCGTGGCGTCCGACAACGGCCGTTGCAGCCGCAAAACCAGGTCCTCGCCGACGTAACGCATGGAGTGGTATACGCGGTAAAACTGCACGACTTCGCGGACCGCGACGTGTACGTCGTCGGTGAAGCGGAAAAGGTGCATGTCGTCCGCGTTGATCATGCCGTTGCGGAGCAGCTCGGCGGCGACATACGCTCGCCACTGCGGCCAGTACGTCCCGCCCGGCTGTTCGAGCATGACGATCGGGATCAGCGGGGCCTTGCCGGTCTGGATCAGGGTCAGGGCCTCAAAGCCCTCGTCCTGCGTCCCGAAGCCCCCCGGGAACAACGCCACCGCCGACGCTTCCTTCATAAACACCAGCTTGCGCGTGAAGAAATAGCGGAAATTGATCAGCTTCGCGTCATCGGCGATGATCTCGTTGGTCTTCTGCTCGAACGGCAGGCGGATCGCCACGCCGAAGCTGGCCTCCGGGCCGGCCCCGCCGTGCCCGGCCTTCATGATCCCGTCGCCCGCCCCGGTGATGACCATCCAGCCGTTCTCGCGGATTTTGCGGGCGAAGCGCAGGGCCTGCCGGTAATCCGGGTGGTCCTCGGGCGTCCGGCTGGAGCCGAAGATGCTGATTTTGCGGGTGGCGGCGTAGGGGGCGAAGACCTTGAACGCGTACCGCAATTCGCCCAGGGCCTTGTTCAGGAGCTTGGCGTCGCCCCGGCCGGCCCGGTCCCGCGCCAGCCGGCAGATCGTCACCAACATCTCTTCAAAGAGGTCCTGGTTTTCGCCCTGCAAGAAGCGCTCGGCGAATTCGCGGATGGCGGCGGTGCGTTCCTGCCGCCGCCGCTTGTCAACTTGCACGTCGGGCAGCGTAGTCAAGGATGGCTCCCGTGCCGGAGTGGCCGAGCGCCCGGCCCAAGCTCATTGATCGGCAGGGCAAGACGGCACCTAGCAGCGCCGGCCTCACATTTCCTATTTTACCACGTCTGGAGCGGATGTCGAAATCGCCCCTGCGACCGATTGACCTGCGCCGCACGCGATTTTACGATTATCTGCTTGTGGGTAGAACGTTGAGGGTACCGGCGGCCGTTTAAGCCTGGCGGGCCAATCGCTCGTGGAGACGCAGACGCTAGCTCAGTTGGCCATTTACGCCTACCTGGCGGTGCTCACCCTCATTTGCATCTACGGTGCACACCGCTACTTCCTCGTCATGCTGTACTACCGGGTCCGGCACCACGTGCCGCAACCCGCCGGGCGGTTCGCGGAGCTGCCGCGAATCACGGTGCAACTGCCGATGTACAACGAGCAGTACGTGGCCCGGCGTATCATCGAGCGGGCCTGTGCCATCGACTACCCGCGGGACCGGCTCCAGATCCAGGTGCTGGACGATTCGGCCGACGAGACGCAGGGGATTGCCCGCGACACCGTCGACCGGATGCGGGCCGCCGGCTGCGACATCGTCTACCGGCATCGCACCAACCGCGTCGGGTACAAGGCCGGGGCCTTGGAGGAGGCCACCAAGGAGGCCAGCGGGGAGTTTATCGCGATCTTCGACGCCGACTTCCTGCCCCCCGTGAACATCCTGCGCGACACGATCGACTATTTTACCGATCCCCAGGTCGGCATGGTGCAGACCCGCTGGGAGCACCTCAACCGCGACCTGTCGCTGCTCACGCAGGCCCAGGCCATCCTGCTGGACGGCCACTTCGTCATCGAACACACCGCCCGCAACCGCTCCGGGCGCTTCATGAGCTTCAACGGCACCGCGGGCGTCTGGCGGAAAGCGGCCATCGCCGACGCCGGCGGCTGGCAGCACGACACGCTCACGGAGGACCTCGACCTGTCCTACCGGGCCCAGCTCCGCAAGTGGAAGTTCGTGTTCCTGCCGAACCTGACCTCGCCGGCCGAATTGCCGCCGGAGATGAATGCCTTCAAGGCCCAGCAGCACCGCTGGACGAAGGGCGGGGCCCAGACCTGCCTGAAGGTGCTGCCGCAGGTGATGCGGAGCCAGGCGGGCTGGCGGGTCAAGGTGGAGGCGTTCTTCCATTTGACCAGCGGCGCGGTGTATGTGCTGGTGGTTCTGCTGAGCCTGCTGGTCGGGCCGGCCCTGGTCGCCAAGCTCACCCTGACCAAACCCCAGTCGCAATGGGTGCTGTGGTTCGAGATGGCCCTGTTCGTGATCGGTTTTGGCTCGACCATCGCCTTCTATATCGTCAGCCAGCAGCAGCTCTTGCGCGGCTGGTGGTACGGACTGCGGCACGTGCCGACGCTGATGGCCGTCGGTATTGGCATCGCGTTCAACAACGCGATCGCCGCCCTGGACGGCTTCTTCGGCAAGACCGGCGAGTTCGTGCGGACGCCGAAGTTCGGCGACGCGGCGCAGACCACGCACGACTGGCGCCGCCGGCTGGGCGGATTCCAGCTCAAGACGAACTGGCAGGCCTGGGTTGAGTTGGGGATGGCCCTGTACCTGACGGCCTGCGCGGCATCGCTCATGTTCTTCCGGAACTGGTTCGAGCGGGTCTCGATGGCCCTGCCGTTCCTGCTGATCTTCATCGTGGGGTATTTCTACGTCGCGATTCAGACGTTCTACACGCGGTGGCTGTCGCGCCGGCGGCCGACAGCGCCGTAGCGCGGTGCCAGCCCGCAGGGCGGGTCTGAAGTAGCCGGGGGCAAGTCCTGGCGCGCCGGGACGCCGCCCGCGGACACGCTGCGTACGGCAAGCCAGTCGACCGTGAAGGGGTCGCCTTACACACTTCATGCCTAAACGTACCGCTGATCAACAGATGGAGGTGGTTGGACGTGCCGCCGGCCACCAACAGCGGCGATTTGTTGGCTCGGCAGAGCGCACCGACGTAAGGATAGAGCTGATGTTCGATGTCGGGCGCGATCGTGTTCTCTCGGTCGTTGGTGGAGAAGACGACGTGCGCGAGCAGATGTGTCAGCGTTTGGGCCATGCCCTATCCCCATGGAGGCGACCCCTACAGGGTCGATGCAATTGCGACCGCATCTATCCGGGGGCGGCGCTGCGCTTGCCCTCGGCTGCTAGGTGTCCCACGCGCCGTACATGTATTCGTACAGGTAGCGGATGGTCTGGCCCTGGACGGCTTCGAGGGCGGCGAGCACGTCGCCGATGGAGACGATGCCGACCAGGCGTCCCGCGTGGACGACGGGCAGGTGGCGGATGCGCCGGTTGCGCATGGCGGCGCGGCACTCGTCATGCGTCGTGTCGGGTGTGCAGCAGGCAACGGGCGTGGACATGACGTCTTTCACCATGGTCTGCGCCGGGTCGCACCCGGTCGCGACCACGCGGCACAGGACATCGCGCTCGGTAAAGATGCCGATCACCTTCTCCGCGCGGGTCACCACGAGCGCCCCGACGCGGTGCTGGTTCATCGTGTGGGCCGCGGTCAGGACGGTCTGATCCTCGGGGATGCTGAAAACGTGGCTGCCCTTCATGTTGAGAATGGCTTGCACGTTGGGCATGCGGTTCACCTCTGCGCTGCGTGGCCTCCGGTCCGACGACACGTACCTCGACTTACCTGAGCGTAGGCACCGCGGGCCGAAATGCAGTGAACGGCCGCCCGCGGAGCGTCAAAAAAAGAGGACATTCCGGATTCTTGGAAAAGTGAAATATCCCCTTTTCCTACCAGCGGAGCGCGGAATACGGCCGCCGCGGGCGGAATAGAGTGGGGAGACGCAGAACGAGGGCCGCGAGCAACGCGGCCGCCGCCGCGGTCAGCAAGCTATACCCCAGCATGTGGAGCCAGGAGACGGCTGCGCCGAGGAAATAGCGGTCGTGCAACTGCACCAGAAGCTGGGCCGGCAGGGCGACGACCAGCCCCACCAGCCAGCGCACCCACCAGAGTTCGCGGTTAACCACCTCGCGCAGGCGCGTGAGCAGCAGCACCGCCAGCCCCAGGGCGAGCGCGTGAATCCCGAGCGGGCCGTCGCTGCCCACGTCCTGGGCCAAGCCGGCGATCCAACCCGCCAGCCGCGCGTCCGCCACGGGCGCGGTCAGGCCGCAAAGGAGGGCAAAGGTCAGGAACAAGTCGAGCCACTGGGGGGCAAAGTGCGGCAGCACCGCGGTTTGCACGAGGTAGACGAGCAGCAGCGCAACCGAGAAGAGACCCCACGACATCACGGTGATCCTGGCCCCGTGGGGTGCCGCGGCCCGCGCTGGCCGCGCTCGGTATCCGGAACACCGCGGGCCGGCGCGCTCACCGCGGAACGTGGGACGGACGCACCGACCGGCAGCGGCACGCGAAACCGCGTACCGCGTCGGGCAATGGTCTCGCCATCGCTCCGCTGGTAGCTCAGGGTGATCTGAATCTCGCGCCCGGCGAGGTCGAGCTCCATCGGCCAGCGCAGAATGAGGCCGTACGACTGGCCCATCACCGACGGCCGCCGGATGCGGAGGCCTTCGGCTCCGCGCTCATCGAAGTCCCACTGGTAAGCAAGCTGGCGTTCATAGCTGCCGTCCGGCCGCGGGAACAGCACATACAGGGCCGCGTGGATGGTCCCGGGCACGAAGATGCCCTTGGGCACCTGCTGCTCGCCGGCGGCGGGCAGAAAATACACGCGTGTCCGCATGCCGTTGACCCGTCCTTCTTCGTCGCGCAGCCAGGGGTCCGTGGGCGGGTATTGCTGGATCGCGACGATATCGTCGCGTGCCTGCGGTCCGACCTGTGGGCCGCCGGGGGTCTCGCACCCGGCGCACAGCAGCAGCGCACCGAAAACCAGCCCCCAACCCGCCCCGGCTTGCAGGTCGCGATAGGCGCGGCTGCGTCTCATGGCCGCCAACCGGTCCTCAGGGACAGCGGGACGTCATACGAATCCGGCGCGGCCGGCGGACCTTCGGGCCGCAGGACCGGCCGCGGCGGCCCGTACTTCTCCTCGCTGGGAGTCTCCTTGTTCTGCGGGGCAGGCGCCTCACGGCGGGCCGGCGGCTGTTCGCCGGTCGGGGCCCCGCGATTCTCCAGCTCCTCGGGCGTGGCTTGCAAACCACCTATCAGCGGACTGGTAAGAATGTCGGCAGGGGTGATCTCCAGTCGGTCGCGCTCCTTGACGGAGAGCTCGTGGAAATCATCAATCGTGCGGATCACGTGGGGCGTCAGGACGAGCAACAGCTCCGTGCGCTTGCTCTCGTCGGACTGGTGGCGGAAGAGCAGCCCTAACCCCGGAATGTCGCCGACCAGCGGGATCTTCTGCTCGCGGTTTTCCGTGCGGGAAGTGATCAACCCACCCAGGACGACTGTCTCGTTGTCCTTGACCGTCACGGTCGTATTGGCCTCGCGTTTGAAGAAGATGGGCGCCGTGACCCCGGGGGCCACGTCTACCGTCGAGCCGGTGACATCCGACACGGTCTGCTTGATCTCCATCCGCACGAAGCCGTCCGGGTTGATCTGCGGAGTGACCTCGAGCTGGATGCCGACATCGCTCCGGCCAACGCTGGTGGTCATCTGGCCGCCGGTCGTCGTGGACGTCCCCGTGACGTAGGGCACGTCGCTGCTCACGTCGATGGAGGCCTTCTGGTTGTCCATGGCGACGATCTGTGGCCGGCTCAGCACGTTCAGGCTGCCTTCGTTCTGCAGCGTGCGGAACAGGAAGTTGAAGTCCGCGCCGGTGATGGTGAACGTGAAGCCGCCCAGGCCGCTGCCGGCGGCCCCGATGTCCGTGCCCAGCACGTAGTCAAAGGTCGTTGTGTCGGTCGGGCCGGCCTTGGCGAACTGCAGGTCCTGGAAGGCAAACTCCACGCCCAGCTCGAGCGAGTTGTCCATCGTCACCTCGATGATCAGCACCTGGATCAGGACCTGCGGCGGCGGCTGGTCGAGATCGTGCATGACTTCCATGACCGTTTTCTCGAAGCGCGGATCGAAGTCCAGAATCAGGCGGTTCGCGTCCTTGTTCGCGATGACCGTGATCTGACGCTCCTGCTTCACGCCGGTCGAGACCTCCTTACCGATGTCCTGCAGGCGCTTCTGCTCGGCGTCGCTGAAGCTCTTGATGGTGGGCTCGAGCGACTCGGCCTTGGTATTCAGTGGTGCGAAGACGATGGTCTTGCGGGCCTGGATCGGGATGGTGTCCAGGTCGAGGACCATGCTCTCCGCCAGGTCGAGGTAGCCGGGGGTACCGGCCGCGATGACCGAATTGGTGCGGACGTCGGTCGTGAAGGCGATCATCTGCCGGCCGCCCTCCGCGCCCAGGCCCTCGCCGATGGTCAGCTCGCGCTCCGGCTGAGCCCCGCCGCCGGCCCGGCCCCCGCCGGTGGTCGTGGTCTTCTGCTCAAACAGCTTCTCGAGCATCTTGACCATTTCCTCGGCGTCGGCGTTGCGCAGGCGGAAGACGCGGATCTTGGCGTTCTGCGGCGGTACGTCGACCGCGGTCACCAGCGATTCCATGAGCGGCATGCTCTCCAGGGGGGCGGTCACGACCAGCGAGTTGGTCCGCACGTCGGCAATCACCACGATGTCGGTGCGCACCGCCTTGAGCGTCTCGAGCCCAAGCTCGGGGTGCTGGCGCTGGAAGATGAGCATGACCTGCTTGGCGGACTCCTGCCGGGTGCCGCCGCCCCCGCTGCTGCCGCCGCCGCCCGTCCCGCCGACCGCGCCGCCGCGCAGGTCGAGAATGCGGTTCAGCAGGTCGCCGGCGTCGTCCGCCGCGGCCTGCACCAGCGGGAAGATCCGCACGACGGTGCCCTTGGTCGGCTCGGTCGCGTCGAGCTGCTTGACAAAGCCCTCGACGTCCGCGAGCAGCGCCGCCGGGCCGAAGGCCACGATCGAGTTGGTCGCCTTGTCGGCCGCGACGCTGATGTCGATCTCACCGCCCTTCTGCGCGCCGCCCTTCTGCTTGAAGAGGTCGGTGACGAACTTGGAAACGTCCTCGGCCACCGCGTGCTGGAGCGGGATGATGCGGGTCATGCGGCCGACCTCGCTGGGCCGGTCGAGAATCTCCACCCAGCGCTCCAGGACCGCCATGTCCTCGCGCGACGCCGCCAGCAGCAGGCTGTCGGAGACCGGGTCGGCCATCACCTGGATCGGCGAGCCGCTGAGCTTGGTGTCCTTCTGGGTCAGCGCCTTGTCGACCATCTCCTTGAGCAGCGAGGCCACGTTCGCGGCGCTGTTCAGCCGGAGCTTGCGGGCCCGGAACACGACCGTGCCCTCGTAGGGCTGGTCAAGCTGGGCGGCGAGCTTCTCCGCCTCATCGAGGTAGTCGCGCGTCCCGGTCAGCAGCAGCGAGTTGCTGCGCGTATCGGCCAGAACGGCCAGCGTGTCCGCGGCCTCCTTGTTGGTCTTTTTCTCCGCATCGGCGCGGCTCTTGAACGTCTCCTCCAACAGGTTCTTGAGCTTGACGGCGTCGGCGTGCTCGAGCGCGCGATAGCGGACATCGACGATACTGTACTTGTCGGCGGCATCGAGCTGCAGGATGAGGTCCTCGACCATGTCGTAGACCTCCTCGGTCGCCAGCACGATGAGCTTGTTGGAGCGCTCGTCCGCGTAGACGATCGCATTGTCGCGGGCCGCGTTCTTGTCCGCCCCGAGGGCCTTGGCCCGGTCGTCCAGGAGCTTCTTGAATTTGTCCTGGACCTGGGCGGCCTGCGCGTTCTTGAGCTGCACGACGTACGGCTTGAGGGCCAGGTCCACGCTCGGCTTGTCCAGCTCGCTGATCAGCCCGCCCGCGAGCAGCACGGCATCCTTGCGGCCGATGACCAGCACGGTGTTGCTCCGTGGATCGTGATGCACGGCCAGCGGATAGGGCAGGCCCTTGGCGGCCAGGCCCGGCGGCACCGGCGGCATGACGCCCTTCTGCACACCCTTGGAGTCGCCTTCGCTCGGCCGCGCCAGATAACTTTTGTCCTTGAACGTGTCCTCAATCAGCTTGGCGATGACCTCGGCGCTGGCGTGCTGCAGCGCAAACGCCTTCACGTCGGTCTCAGCCCCGGCGGGCAGCGTGTCGAACAGATTGACGATGGCGGTCAACGCCTCGTTATTCTCCTTGCTGGAGAAGATGATCAGCGAGTTCGTGCCCTTTTCCGGCACCAGCTTGATCGGCCGCTCCAGGTTCAGCTCGGGCAGCTCCTCGCCGCCCGCCAGCCGCAGGCGAATCTTCTTCACGAACGGCTTGCCGACCGTCTTCTGCCCGCCGCCGCCGCCCTGCGTGGCCGCATCCTGCTCGGCCTTGATCATGTCGTTCAGTACCTTGGCGATGTCTTCGGCGGTGCCGTTCTTGAGCTGAATGACGATGGCGTCGGCGGTGACGAAGCCGCCGGCCTGCTTCTGCGCCGCCGTCAACTCCACGTCGACCGTTTTCAGCAGTTTTTGAATCTCGTCCAGATCCTTCGGCGTACCGATGATCAGGACGCTGTTGGAGCGCTCGTCCGCGTCGATCGAGGCCTGCGATTCAACCGGCTCGCCGCGGAGCCTGTTCAGCTTCTCGACGGTCGGTCTGAGCAGCACCACGGCTTCCGCGGCGCGGATGTGCTCCAGGGCGACCATGCGGATGTCCGTGCCCATGCCCTCCCGCGTGATGTCCAGTTTGTCGACCAGCTCCTTGATCCGCTCCATCATCGGGGCCGCGGCCGACACGATCAGCGAGTTGCTGCGCGCCTCGGCGTTGATGCTGAACTTGTCCTGCGGGCCCGGCTTGCTGGTCCGCGCGTCGATCTGGGCCTTGATCGCCTTGTCGATGATCGGCGCCAGCGCCGTGGCCTTCGCGCTTTTCAGCGTGAACACGTCCACGCGCGCCTCCGGCGCGGTCTGCTCCATCATGGCCAGAATCCGCTCGATGAAGTCGACGTCCGCCTTGTCGCCGGTAATGACGATGCGCTGGCTGTCCACCGCGTTGGCGGTGACTTCGCCGCGCAGCGCCCCGCTCACGCCGCTCAGACCTTCCTCGGTCGGCGCAGGCTCACTGCTCGGCTGCGAGCCGGCAAGTTCTGCTTCCAGCTCCTGCAGCTCCTTCGCGGGGACCGTACGCGACTCGCGCGGCGGCTCCGCGGCCGCCGGCTGGGTCGCCGACCGTCGTGTGCGCGCCGGTTTTGGCGGCTCCTGCGCGGGCGGCGGCTCGTCCGGCGGTTGCTGATCGTCAGCCAACAGCTCGTCGATCAGCAGCGCATTCACGAGCGGCGAGATCGGCGTAAGGGCAATGCACGGCTGGATGAACGCGGCCGGGTTGAACAGCGCATCGGCGCCAAGCTCGGGGGCCCGATCCAACAGCAGCGCGGCGCTGCCCGGTTTCTTCGGACCACCGCCACCACCACCCCCGCTCGGCGTCCGCGGCGGCCGCGCCGGGGGTGAAGTCGATGGCTTGCGTGCCCCGCCGCTGGGCGCGGGGGTCGCCGAAGGCGGCCGCACGCTCGGCGTGCCTCCTCCACCGCTCGGCCGGCGAACACCGCCGCCGCCGCCGCCGGAGGAACTCCGGCCACCCGCCGGGCTCCGTCCGCCAGACGCTCCGCCCTTCTGCTGCAAGGTCTTGACGAGGTCTTCGGCGTCCTGGGCCGAAACGTTCTTGAGCTCGATCACACGGGTCACGACGTCGGGCGTGCGCACCTCGGCGAGCTGCTTGACGATGGTCTCGGCCTGCCCAAACAGGGTTGGGTCGCCGGAGATGAGGAGCGCATTCGTGTATTCATCGGAGCCGACGATGACCCGCCGCGGCTGTCGCCCGGTGCGGGCGGCGAGCTCTTCTTCGCTCTGGTTGATGACGCGTTCCAGCTCGCCGGCCAGTTGGGCGGCACTCTGCCCGTACGGCACCTCAACGACCTTGAAGGTCTGCTGCATCACGTCCTTGTCATCGAAGCGTTGCACCAGGGCCGCCACTTCGTCGATCTGCCGCTTGGAGCCACGGACCACCAACGTCTTGGCGTTGTCGTTCGGGACCATCTGCGCGGCCGCTTCCTCGGCCGCCGCCTTTCCACCCCGCCCGCCGGCGCCGCCCGCCCCCTTGTTTTCGCTCATGAACAGCGAGATGTAGCCGACAATCTGCGACGGCGGGACATTCTGCACGGGGATCTCGCGGATGTCGCGCTGCGCAAGCCGGTCGAGGGTCTCGATGTTCTCGAACACCATGTCCCGTTTGGCCTCCGGACCCCAGACGAGGATCGTGTTTGTCGCCGAGTCGGCGGTGATCCGCACATCATTCAGCATGTCCGGCGTCTGCCCGCTCCGCTGTCGCCCGCGCGTCCCGCCACCCGTCCCGCCGCCAAACAGCGGCTCAATGACCGCCGCGATTTCCTCGGCGTTGCCGTACTGACAAACGTACATTTCCGCGTCGGCCACGGCCCCAGCGCTATCGAGCGCCTTGATCTGCTTCTCGACGATGGGCACATCCTTGGCCTCGGCCGTGTAGATGATCGTGTTCGTCCGCGGATCCGCCGAAATCGAAATCGGACCGAGCGCTGCGGGCGATGACCCGCCAGCGGCGCGCGGCGCGCCCGGCGTACCCCCGCCGCCGCGGCCGGCCCGCGAACCGCCGCTCGAGCCGGCCGCATCAAAGATCTCCTGAAGCAGCGGCAGGATGTCCTCGGCGCGTGCGCCGTCGGGAGCGAGCTGATGATGGTAGATTCCGACCACGTCGCGGCCTTCGAGCTCCTCCATTTCGCCGAGCACACGCTCGATCAGCGTCATGACCTCCGGCGGGGCCGAGACCAGCAACGAATTCGTAATGCCGTTCGGCACGATCTCGACGCGTTCAACCTTCGCTCCGCCTTCCACGCCGGGCACCGAGAAGAGCTGCTGCTGGAGCATTTCCATCAGTTGTTGCTGCTGCTGTTGCGGTCCACGGCCTTGCGTGGGCGGCATGGGCGTGCGTCCGCCGCCGCGGCGCTGCTGGACCTTGGAAATGCCCAGCACGTCCTTGATGTTCTCGGCCGTCTCGACGGCCGACAGGTTCTTGAGCTGGAAGACCTTGATCTGCACCTCGCCCGGCGGGATGTCGAGCTCACGCAGCAGTTGGCGAATCTCGGTCAGCAGGTTCTCCTGGCACTTGACGATCAGGTAGTTGTGACCGGGGTCGGTCGCGATGCGCATCGGCGTCCCGCCGGCCTTGGCCTTGCCGGTCTCGGCGGCCCGGCCGCCGACCATCCCGCGCAACTGGTCCATCAGGCCACCCTGCTGGTCGCGGCCCTCCTCGCCGCGCTGACCGCGCTGCTGCTGTGGCGGCTGCGGCTGCGGGATCACGATTTGCCGCTGCTGCACGTCGAACATCATGGAAAGGATTTCCGCCGCAGCGCTCACGTCGCCATACTTGAAGTGGAAGATCCGGACGATTTCGCCGACGGTCAGATCCTCTTCGAGGAGCGCAATCGCCTTGTTGAGGTCGTCGACCTTGTCGCTGGGCCCCTGAATCAGGAGGGTGCCATCTTCCTGGTAGATAACGCGCGCCTTCTCGCGCTCGTGAGCCGGCTGGGTCGTTTCGCGCCCGCTGGCCGGCGGCGGCGGGGCCGCCTGTGCCGGGGATCCGGAGCGCGGGCTGGGAACGGGCAGAGCCTCCTGGAACAGGACCGGGGTGACGACGGGCGTGCCCCGCTCCACCCGTTTCGGCAGGACGGCGGGCGACCGCGGCGGGCCCGCGATGTCCTCCTCAATGTCGTCCAGCAACAGTTGCGAAAGCGGCAACGCCGTCTGGAACGGCTGCACGGCGCGGCTCTGGCGCGCGGGCTTCTCCCGCTCGCTGCGCTCGCGCTTCTCGCGCACCGCGTCGGGTTCCTCGCCGTCCTGCCAGAGTTCCTCGATCAGCGTCTGGGCCGGGCGGACCGTGCCAGCCCGCTCGAAGACCACATTATCAGCATCGGCAGTCGCCTGGAGGTATTGCAGCACGCGGTCGGGGTCCGTGCGCAGTTTGATGGTGGCCACCTTCAGCTCGAGCTTGGCGCGGGAATCGAAGTCGCGGATGAGCTTCTCGATCTTCGGGTACTCCGACGGCCGGCATTTCACGATGAGGTACTGCTCGAACCAGTCCGACTCGATGCTCGGCCCACCCTCCTTCTCGGGCGGCAGCAGATCCTTCACGTCCCAGGCAATCTCACTGGCCTTGCCGCGGTAAACATCCACGAAGTACACCTGCCGGGAGCCAAGCCCCGTCTCCCCTTCGGCCGGCGGCCGGTCGAGCTCCTGGATGCACGCCTCGATCTGTCGCATCTTCCGCTTGTTGGACGTCACCACCAGTTGGCCGTTGTACTCGTCGGACGTGACGGTGACCGCGTCCAGCGGGCTCTTCGCCCCGCCGAACATGCCCTTGAGCGCATCCTCGATCTTCTTGGTCGTGACGTACTTGATCTGGAAGATCTGCAGCTCCGGCACGCGGACGCTGTTGCCCTCGAGGTCCTTGACCCACTTCTCCACCTCGGCGACGTCCTTGGCCATCCCCGCCAGCAGGATGGAGTTGCTGCCGACATCCGCGCTGACGCGCACGGTCGCCGTCCCGCTGCGGGCCCCGGGCGTCCCCGAGCCCCTTTGGTTGCCCGTAATGACCTGCGACAGCGACTGGGCCACCTGCTGTGCGTCGCCGTTCTCCAGTGGAAGGATGTGTACGATGTCGCCGACCGCCACCTCTTCATCCACCATGCGGATCAGCTCGGCGGCCAGCTTCTGATAGTCCTCGGGCGCGAACACGAACAGGCGGTTGCCGGCCTGGTCGGCGACGACCGCCGTCTGCACGCGGGCCTTGCGGATGTCGCCCTCGCGCTCGGCGACCTTGGCTTTCATCAGAGTGTCGATGTTCGGGGCGACCTGCTCGGCCCGTGCGTTCTTCAGCACGTAGGCCTGGGCGCCCGACTCCGGCCGGGGCGCCGACTCGAGCTGCGTGATCAGGCTGTCAATGAAGGGCAACTGCTCGGCGGGCGCCAACACCACCAGCGTGTTCGTGGACGGCTCGCCGAAGGCACCGGGCTGCAACTGCCCGCCGCGCTGCACCATCCCCGTGCTGCGCAGGTACTGCTGCACCTGCGTGGCCACTTGCGTGGCATTCAGCACTTTCAAGGTGTAGGTCTTGACCTGCATGCCCGACTTGTCCTCCGCGTCGATCGAGGCAATCAGGTTGCGGACATCGTCGAGCTTGGCTTTCGGGGCCCGGATGACCAGCACGCCATTGCTGACGATGGCCTGCACGTCCTGCTGGCGGCTCTGGCCCGTGGCGCCGCGCTGCGCACCGTAGAAAGTATTGATCGTCTGCGCCACCTGGTTCGGATCGGCGTGCTTCACCTCGACCGTGACCGGCTCGATCTCGGTCGTGTCCTGCCGGTCCAGGGCCGTGATGAGCTCCTCGGCCAGCGGGTGGACGAACTTCGGCGCATTGACGATGACCTGGTTCTGCCGCGTATCGACGCTGATGTTGATCCGGCTGGCAAGGTTCTGGCCCTTCCGCTGCTGCACCTGCCACGGCAACTGCTTCTGCAGCAGGTCGGCCACGTATCCGGCGTCGGCGATCGTGATCGGGTAGAACCGCCGTTCCAGGGCCAGGTCCTCCGTGCCGGTCGTGAACTGGGCGACCAGCTCGTCGATCTTGGTGTACATGTCGGCCGGCGCGCTGGCGATGATCGACTCCGTGGCGACATCGGGGATGAACGCGCCGCGCAGCCCGTCGGGACGCGGGATGGCGTTCATTGTCTGAGTCAACGTCTGTGCAATCTGGTTCACATCGCAGCCGGGCAGCTTGATGGTCTTGACGGTCATCTCCTTGCCCTTGGGATCGTCAAGCTGCTTGATGAAGGCCTCGATGGCCGGGAACTTCTCCTTCGGGGCCTCGACGATGACCTGCGCCCCGGCCGCCATCGCGCGGACTTGCGCCCGCCCGGCCGGCCCGCGTCCGCCGGAAACACCCGGCCCGGCAAAGATGGTCTGCACGGTGCTGGCCACATCCTGGGCGCGCGCATACTTCAACTCGAAGAAGCGCTGCTCGGTGGCCTGGGCGCCGATCTTCTGGTCCATCTTCAGGGCAAAGTCCTTGATCTTCTCCATGTCGGACTTCTCGGCCTGCACGATCAGCGAGTTGGTCACGGGCTCGGCCTGGATGAGCGGCCCGGCCGTGGCGCCCCGCGCACCCCCACCGCGTGGGACAAACAGGGCCTGGAGCTGCTGCTGGAGCTGCGTCGCGTCTGCGTTCACCAGCGCCAGAATCTCGACCTTGTCCGAGACGTTTTCGACGTCCAGAGTCTTGATCAGCTCGCGGATCTCGTCGATCGCGGGCTGCACTCCGTACACCCACACCTTGTCCGCGTCGGCCTGGATCGCCACGCTGCTCCGCCCGAAAACGGGATGCTCGTACTGGCGGTACAGGGTTGAGAGGGTGTTGGCGATGGCCTGTGCGTTGCCCCGCGTGATCGGGAACATCTCGAGCTTGGGCGTGCTGGTCAGGGCCCGCTCGTCCCACATCTGAATGGTCTTCTCGATCTTGGCCCAATCCTCATTCGAGCAGATCACGATGAGAATCTGAGCCTCATCCAGGGGGATCAGTTGATAGTTCTCGGAGCGCGTCGCAGTCCCGCCCCCCGTCGGCAACGACGGCATTCCGGGCCGCCCGCGCGGCAAGCGCGGCGTGCTGGGCGTCGCCGCCGCGCCGCCGCTGGCGAGCAAGGTCTGGACCATCTGCGCCACCGTGCTGGGGCGGAGGTTCTTCAGCTCGACGATATGCCGGACCTGCTCCGGGCCTTCGACGTCGAACTGCTCGATGAGCTGCGCGATCTTGTCCATCATGTCGCGCTCGGCGATGACGTGGAGCGCGTTCTTGGCCTCGTCGGGCACGATGCTGGGCGCGGCGCGGCTGCCGCCGGCCGGCGTGATCCCGCCGATGATCTGCGTGATGAGTGGGGCCACGTCCGTTACGCGTGCAAATTGCAGGATGAAGGTCTGGAAGTTGTCGGGCAGCGGCTTGTCGATGATCTTGAGCATGTCCTCGACGCGCTTGAAGCCCTCCTCGTTGGCGTAGACGATCAGCGAGTTGGTCCGCGTGTCGGCGACCAGGCGAATGGTCTTCTTGGCCCGCTCGAAAATGCCCTCGACGACGATGTCCTCGGGCGAAATGCCGGCTTGGATCGGGGTCATGCCGGGCTGCGGCGGCACGGGTTGACCGCGCCGAAAGCGCTGCTGCTGCTGCTGTTGTTGTTGCTGCCGCATCATTTGAATCTGCTGCTGGATTTGCCACTGCGGCAGCCGGGCCTGGGCCTGGCCCTGCTCCTGCTGCAAGATCTGGTTGAGGAGGCTGGCGACTTCAGACGCATCCGCGTGCTGGACCTCGAAGACCTTGGTCTTGAATTCCCCGATGTCGGGCTTCTCGTCGAGCCGCGTGATCAGGTCGCCAATCTCTTCGATCTTGTCCTGGGTCGCCTTAACGATGATCGAGTTCGTGCGCTCGTCGGCGACCATCAACACGTCGCCCTCCCCGCCGCCGCCGCCCGGGCTGACGGGCTGCGGGATCATCCGCCCGGTGTTGGGGTCGCGTACGAGCTGCATCTGGGGAGCCGCGGTCCCGCCGCCGATCCGCAGGAACGCCCGCACGCGCTGCTCGATGTCGACCGCGTTGGTCTTGATGTTGAAGATGCGCATCACGCGCGGGTCCCCCGGCGTCAGGTCGATGCGGTCCTTGAGCGTCAGGAAGCGGCGTACGTCGCGGGCCAGTCCGATGATCTTGATCTGGTTACTGTCGGGCAGGGCCTGCACCAGGGTTGGTTCGGGGAGGGCGTCGATGAACGCGTCCACGTAGACCTTGGCCGGCCGGTCCGTGACCTGGTAGTAGACGACGACGAACCCCATGTCCCGCGGGTCGGCCTGCTCGAACGCCTCGACCGAGTTGTACGTGTCCTGGAGCGGCACGTACTGCTTCATCTCGTTCACCGGGATGATGCGGATGTGGTGTTTCTCTTCGACGAACCAGTACCCCTTCTCGTGCATGATCAGGTTCAGCTCGTCGATCGCCTCCTGCTTGGTGAACTTGCGGTCGCTGATGTAGGTCAGCTCGCCGCCAATCTGCACGTCGGCCTGCAGCAGCGGCTTGCCGATGCGCTCGACAAAGGTGGCGATGACATCCTCCCACGGCACGCCCGAAAAGCTGAACCACTCGGTCGGCTCGTTGGGGTCGACGGGCAGACGGGGCTTGCGCTCGCGCTCGGCTTCCGGACGTACGGGCTCTTCGGCCGGCGGCGCGGTCTCCGCGGTTTCTTCGGGCGGCGGCTCGGGCGGCGGGTTGTTCGCCAGGCTCTCGGGCGGGCCCACGAAGTCCGGAGGGGCTGCGGGCGGCTGGTGGATGTTGCGCGCGGGACTGCCGGCCCGCTGGGTTGAGGCCCGGGCCCGGTTGCGCATCTCTTCCAGCGACGGGCGTCCCGGCGTTGGCGTGCCGCTCGGAGCGCTGGCCGGCGGCGCCGGCTTGCGGTCAGCGGCCGGCGGTCGCTGGCGCCCCGGGGGCGGCGTGCGCGGCGGTGCGGTCGGTTTGCTCTTCTCGCCGGCCTGGCCGGACTTTTCACGTTCGTCCTGCTCCTTCTGCATCTGGTCGCGCAGCTTCAGGAGCTTCTCCAGTGCCTCCTGCGAGTCCGGCGGCCGGGCCGGTTCGCCAGGGCGGCCCTGGCCGACCGGTTGCGTGGCCGGCGGTTGTCCGGGCCGTGCGTGCCCCGCGTCCCTGGCGGGCGGCTGCTGTGCGAGCGCCGTTGCCAGCGCGAGGCTCAGGAAGAGGCCCGATACCAGGCCAATCAGCCCGCGGTGGGTCGTCCGCAGCATCATGCGTGCACCTCTTGTGGGCGATGTCGCCAATACCCAATGGCCCGGCCACAACCGACCGGGCTTTGCGTCCGGTATTTATACCCGGAAACGCCCTGCTAGTGGCAAAGGAAAAAGACCTCACTCCTCCGCGCCAGACCGGCCGCAACCGCCGTATCGGCGGCCACTTAACCGCTGGCCGCAGTCCGCTCGCGGGCCGGCTGATTCGGCGATCCCAACGACTCGTGCCGCAGCGCTTCCCAAACGTCGGGGTGGTCGTCCGGACTCAGCTCTTCGCGATCCTTGAAACTCTTGCCCAGCGGGTAGAAGTAATCCTGCACACCCACCCGCACCACCAGCCCGCGCGGGTGAATCAAAACCAACCGCCCGTCGTCGATCTGGCCATCAACGTAGTACTTCTCCGGCGGCTGGTCCCGCTGCTGTGCGTCATACACGTAGGCGACCGGTTCGCCATCCAGGCAGGTGGTGGCCTTGACGAGTTTCTGCTCCGCACCCGCACGCGGGTCCACCGCCGGCTGCGTGGCCGGCGTGACCGTTGCCGTCTCTTGCCGCGACTGCGTCGTCGGCGTCACCACGACCTGCTTCTCCTGATGCGGCATGAACGGATTGCGGTCGAGGATGGCGTTGTACGCCGCCCGCTCGCGCTGTAACCGGCCGCCCGGCAGCTCGATGATCTTTTCCGCGACGGGGTGCTTGAGGCCCGGCAGCTTCGGCAGCACGAGCGTGATCGCCGAAATGCTGACCTTGAGCGCCGGTCCGTCGGGTCCGAACGTCGGTTCGCGCCGGCTGCTGGGTGGAGGTGTGCGCCCCGGGCGCATACCCCCGGCGCGGGGCCGGTTCGTATTGACGTCGCCGAGGACGGCTTGGTCCGCCGTGATGCGGACTCGGTCCAGCCGGGCCAGGTAGTCGCGGCAATAGAAGTCGCACAGAAAGCCGACGATCTCCTTGAGCGTGCCCGCCCCGTTGATGGTGAGCGGCACACCGCGAGAGCCGTCCTTATAGGCCTTGAAGCCGCCCGGCGAGATCTTAGCTTCGCGCAAGCCGTGCAGGTTCAGCAAGTGCTGCATGTCCTCGTGAAAGCGCCGCTGGGCCTCCTGGCAGTCGTCCGCGAGGGTCTGCGCCGTCAGTGTCTGCCATTCTTCTTCGACGTTCTCGACCTGCTGGAGGGTGGTGCGGAGGTTCTTGCTCCGGCGATGCTCTTCCGCGATCTGGTCGCGGACGCTCTGGAAGGGGCTGAGCACGCTCCAGCGGACGAGCGTGACGAGCGCCAAGCCGCCCAGCGTCCCACCGACGCACAGCGCCAGTATTTTCTCACGTCGCGTCATCGCCCTGCTCCGTCCGCCGCGGCGGACTAAGGCCGGCCCAGGTCCTTCAACCGATCCTTCCGCTCCTTCACCCGCTTGTTCGCACTATCGCGAAACTCCAGCAATTTCAGCAGATCGATCACCACGTCGGTCTTGGATTTGAACTTCGCCGCGCCTGGGACGTCGCTCGTGGTCCGCTGCGCGGCATTGTACACGCGCTCCCCATCCTCGGCTTCGCGCGCGATCAGACTCCTTACGAAGTCGGCGGGCACCTGCGCGTCGCTGGCGTACAAGTTGCGCAGCGTGATTCCCGGCGTCCTTGACACGGTGTCGAGGATGATTTCCTGGACCACCATCTTCTCGCCGGGCGTCGTGCCCGACTCGGAGGCCACCTTGACCACGTTCAGCAGCTCGTCGGGCCACACGGCGTCGGTCGCCCACTCGCGGGCCTCGTCAATCCGATTCAGGATCTCAACTTTGCCTTGGACCTTGCTTTGCAGGGTCTTGTTGTCCCTTTGGAGCTGCTTGAGCTGCGCCCGCAGGCCATAGTACTGCTTGCCCAGGACGCCGACGACCGCCACGAGGACCAGCACCGCGGCCAGCGCGCCGATGCGGGCCCGCCGCTGCAGCGTCTCGCGCGAAGAGACCGGGCGCTTGGGATTCAAGAAGTCCAGCGCCAGTGAGCCTTCCCGGCCCAGGCCCCAGGCCAGACCGAGGGCCGCCGAGAACGAGCGGAGCTTTGGTGCTTCGTTCGGGTCGACCCCCAGCGCTTCGGTCGGGTCAAACAAGGTGACGGGCAACTCCAGCCGCTGGTGCAGGCGGTCCGCGAGCTGGGTCTCGATGCCCGTGCCGCCGGCCACGACAATCTCGTCGATCCGGGCCTCGGTCTCGGTGGCGCGGTAGGCTTGCAGCGTCCGCGTGGCTTCCACCAGCACCTCGTTGACTGCCGCCTCGATCGCCTCGTCCGAGACGTCGAGGTCACGAACCTCCGCCATCGAGATAATGCGGGAGTCCTCCCGGGCGGCGGAATCGCTGACGGGCAACGGCACGCTGACATTGGCCGAGCGCGCGAACGCCAGCGCGTCGCCGCACATGACGTCGATCTCCGTCGCGCCGGGCCCCACGTCCAGGAACAGCACCCGCTTGTCCCCCGTCCCGCGCGTATGCCGGATGCTGATCAGGTTGGCGTAGGGCCGCAAGCCGATACGGGCGGGCGTCAGGCCGGCGGCTTCGCACGTCAGCCGCACCCGGTCCAGCGTCTCGGTGGTCACCGCGGCCAGCAGGACCTCAATCGCCTGGCCGTTCTCGTCGCGCCCCATGATGATGTAATCGACGGCCGCCGTTTCGACCGCGAACGGCAGCTCTTTCATGGCCTGGAAGCGGACGGCGGCCGCGACTTCGGCGGGCGGCGTGGGCGGCAGGGCCAGCCGGTTGATGACCGCCCGTTCGCGCGGCACGTCCACGACCACCGACTTGTAGCTCAGCCGATGGCGCCGCAGCATCGCGCGGACGAAATCGCCCATCGCCTCTGGATCGTCGGCGTCGACGTTGTTCGGCAGCCGGTGCGAGTGCGCGTCCTCCAGGACGGTGCGCCCCTTTCCGACGCGCGCCACGACGATGCGCAGCGAGCGCTTGTCCCAGTCCAGGCACAGCACCTTGCGGCTCAGCTTGATCACACGCGGTCCTCAGCCATCAGCTCTCAGCCGTCAGCCTGCTTCGCGCTCGCTGGCGCTTCGCGTTCTGATCAACGTCCTTTCACGACGAAGGTCTCGTCATCGATGGGCCAGGCAAAGCCCAGGCCCGTCAGGTCACGATGATACAACACCTGCGCGACCGAGCCACGCATCTCAATGATCCATTCATAGCGTCGCGCGAGCTTCGTGTGATCCCCGTACGCCACGATCTCTACGTGGAACTGCAACGCGCGGGTCGTGATCCGGTCCTTGATCGCATCATAGGTCGGGGCGTCCACGGCGCCGGAGGTCACCAGCCAGTCCGCCGTTTGCAGTGCCTCAGGAGCCAGCTCCTGGCGCATGGCGACGATCGCCTCGGCCGCGCCTGCCGGCATGCCATCCAGCGCCTGGAGGACCCGCAACGGGGCCGTGTTGATGTTGACCAGCCCGGCGTGCATGCCGGCCGGCGCCGTCGTGGGCGGCGCTCCGGTGCCTTGCGGCTCGCCCGTACCCGGCATGCCGCCGGCGGGCTGGCTCGTTCCCGGAGGCTGGCTCACGCCCGGAACGGAAGGCCGACTCGGCCCGGCCGGCGGGGGCCGATTCGCACCAGGCCGGCCGGGTGGAGGCTTGCTGTCCGGGTTCTTCCCCGATTGCCGGGTCTTGCTCTTTCCGGGCGATGTCTGCTCCTTGCTGGGCTCTTGCCCGCTGCGCAGAGCGGGTGGTTGCCCTCCGGGCGGCTGGGCCGGCGCGCCCCCACGCTGGCCCGGCCTGGGGACAGCCGGACTCGCTGCCCCGCCCGATCCCGGCACTTGACCAGGCTGCTGTAACTGACCAGGCTGCTGTTCCTGACCGGGTTGCTGCTCTTGACCAGGTTGCTGTTCTTGACCGGGTTCCTGTTCCTGACCCGGCTCCTGCTCTTGACCCGACTCCTGCCCCGTCGGGGTGGACGACGACGTTCCGGACTCCCGCGACCACACGGTCATGTACGGGGCAATGCCGTGGTTTAGCAGCCCATCGCCGTTGTCGTAGTAGGGGAACGACGCGTCCCCGTCGTCCTCGTTGACATCGAGCAGCCCGTTGCGGTTCGTATCCTCCCCGTACAGCATGGCCGCGGTCCAACCCTTGACCTGGAGCAGCTCCTCGAGGGTATCCAGCGATCCGTTCTTCGTGGTATAGGCCGGTACGAGGTTCGTGTAGTACTCGTCCTCGGCGCCGCCTGGCCGCAAATCGGCATCTTCGTCGCGCCAATCCAGGAAAGCCGCAACCAGCTCCGGCGCATTCTCGATCCGCAGCTCTTGCAGCAGCGGCGTCAGCAGGCGCTCGATCTCCTCGTCGCTGGCACTATTCAGGTTCAGCTTGCCCGCCTCGGGCGTGATGCCATAACGGAACGTCTGCGGCAACCCGTCCAGGTTCTCAGCGATGACGCTGTAGCGCCAGGCTACCGGCGGCGCCGGCTGCGCGAGAATCTCCAGGCGATTGCCCATCCGCTTGACCGGGTCTTCCTCGCGCGTGTAGGTCTCGGCCCAGACCAGCGCGTGGCGAAAACGGTCCGGCACGTCGAACCAGGCGGACGGATCGTCGGGCGCGGCACGCAGGATGGTAATGACCTCTTCCAGGCCCGACTCGGCGGTCAGCCGCGCCTGTTGGGCGTCGCGGTGGGCCTGGATACCGGCGATCTCCGCGTTCACGAAGAACACGAAACTGGCCAGGATCAGGGCCAGCAGGCCGATCACCACCAGCACAACGGGCAGGATGAATCCAGGCGGCCGTCCGGCTCTCATGGCCGTCCTCCCGACCCGCTGGGGGCGTTCGCATCCTCGCCCGGCGTCCCTTCTTCGCCCGCGCCGGCGTTGAACTGATAGACCTCCTTAACCTCGTCGCTCAGGCGGTGCAGGCGGCTGGCGAAGGTCTGGTCGGCCGCCGGCAAGCGCACGATCGTGGCGTAGCGATCGGGATAGGGCACGTCCGGGCCGAGCGGGAAGCGGTCGATGGGGTAAGTGTGCAAATCCTGGTCTTCCCACTCCTCCTTGGTGATCGAGTCGAAGCCGATGGTGATCTGGACGAGCTGCGGCAGCGGGTTCCCTCCGGTCACCTCCCAGGTTGTGCTCCACTCGACGCCGTCGAAATAGCGGAACTCGAGATACCCCAGCTCGTGGGACCACAGGTCGCGCCGCACGTAGAGCAGGTCCTCGTCTTCCGGAACCTGCTCCTCCGGGATGAACGGGTTGATGGCCTGCCGCTCGGTCCGCAGGATGCCGCCGACCAGCGGATCACCGTCTTCCGTGGTCTGCTCGGAGTCCACCCACAATTGGTACGTGATCTCCCGCAGGTCGTGCTCCAGAATCGGCTCGGTCTCGGTCGCGTTGTAGACGACATAGGCATCGCTTGGCGGAAGCGGTGTGGTGACAAACGTGATCGTGCGCCGCCCGCCGGTGAACTGCTGGATCGGAAAAGCGATTTTGTCGACGCCGATGCAGGCGCGCAGCTCGCCGGCGATCCGCGCCAGCACCTGCTGTACGAGCTGCGTGCGGTCCGCCGCCCGCCGGGCCTGGTCCCGCGCCGCGAGGGTCTGCCAGAAGAACGTCAGCAGTGACCCGAGCAGCAGCGCGATCAGGGTGATCGAGATGATGACCTCGAGCAGCGTGAGCGCGCGGGCCGTGGGTGGGGTGGGCGTCCCGGGTGGGGTGGGCCTCATTTGCGGCCCCCTTGCTGCCGCTCGTATTCATCGCGCAGGCGCATAAGGTCTTCGAGCGTGTACTCGCCATTGGGGCCCGAACCGGACCCGATGTTGACCGGGCCGCCCGACGCCGGCGGCGAGGCGGGCGGTTTCGCCGGCGGCGTAGCGGGGTTGCGCCCACCGGCGCCGGGCGTGCGCCCCGGCGTAGCCGGTGATCGCCCCGCCGGTCCCGGCGACAAGGCTCCGCCCGCCGCAGCGGGCTGCCCGCCGCCCCCGACCGCCTGCTGGATCGTGTTGGCCAGGTCTTCGGCGGACATGCCGCCGAGCGCATCCGGGCCGAGCGTCCCGCTGATTTGCTCGGCCAAACCCTGCAGATCCGCGGGAAGCTGGCCGCTGGCGATCTGTTGCAGCAGCGGCATCAGCATCGGGATGAGCTGCATGATCTGATCGTTCGTGAGGGTCGCCATGAGCTGCTGGAGGTCAATCGCGGCCGGATCAAAGCCCGCAATCGGAATGGCTTGCCGCAATTCCTCGGCCTGCTCCTCGCTCAAGCCGGCTTGCTCCACCAGGTTGATCGTGCCCGGCTTGCCTTTGAACAGGGCGAGCTGGCGCAGCATGGTCGCCGTGTGGATGCCCGCCAGGTCCTCCTGCAACCCCTTGTCCGGCTGGTAAAAGACCTGGATCGTGACGACTTTCAGCTCGTCGGGCTTGTCCCGCTCCAGCGGCTCGGTGTGGATGTGCCAGTAGTATCCGGGATACTCCTTGCCGAACAGGTCTTCGAAGTCGTCCTCTTCAGCCAGGCGGCGCTGCATGTCCGGGTCCATCTGCACCAGCGCCAGGACGCGGTCGGCCAGCAGCGAGGCGCGGAGCTGCTCCTCGGAATAGAAGATCGTGTTCAGGCTCCCCACGAGCTGCGCGCCCAGCAGTCCGATGGCCGCGACCAGCACGGCCAGGGCCACGACGACCTCAAGCAGCAGCGCGGCGTGTCGGGCCGGCCTCATTCGTAGTCCTCCGGGCGATATTCGGGCTCTTCCTCCTCCGGGAGCCGCTCGGGGCGGCGGAGCTGCTCTGGCGGCACGGACTTCCAGGCTTCGATCGTGACCTTCCCCAGGCGCCCGTCCAGGGTCAACAGCAGCCCCAGGCCACGGGTGTCACGCAGCACGCAGCGCAGCGAGTTGTTCGTGGTGCCGTCCGGCTCGAAGTCGATGTCGACCGGAGCACCGATCTCCTCTAGCGGCACCGGATCGATTTCCATCTTGGGAAACTCGAGCTTTTCGTTCACGATGCGGATCGGCGGCGTCCCCTCGGGCAGAAGCTGGAGCGCCTCGATCCACACGTCATCCACCAGGAAGGCCGTCTGGGCCCAACTGACGCGTGGGCGGATATAAATGTGCGGGGCCTTGAGGGGATGTGCCTGGCGCAGCACGCGCAGGCTGCCGTCGGGACGAACCCGGATCCGGTAGCGGGTGGTCTGATTCATCGCCTCGGCGCGACACATGGCAATCAACGAATGCACCCGCTGGGCCGATTCCCTGAGATGCTTGGCCTGCGCCGCCGTGTCAAAGTCCGGCCAGGCGAACGCAAACAGAATTCCGAGCAGTGTGACCACCATCAGGAGCTCGAGGAGCGTAAACCCCTTGTGCATGGGCTGGTGCATAAGGCGCTCCTCAGGCAGTCGGGCCCATGACGGCTGGTCGGCGCTCCGCGCGCCGCACTCCGCGGGCTGTCCGCACTACCCCTTCTTCCAGTTGACGATGTCGTCGTCCGTGCCTTCCTGGCCATCGGGTCCGGCGCTGGACAGGTCGTAGCTCTTCTCGTTGTACTGCCCCGGACAAGTGTAAATGTAGGCGTGGCCCCATTGGTCCTTTAGGTCGTCCGGCTTCTTGATGACCTGGACCCACTTCTTGGCTTCCTCCTCATCGTCGGGGGGCTGGTAGAGGGTAATCAGGCCTTCGTCGGTCGTCGGATAGCGTCCCATGGCCGCCCGATACAGGTCCAGGGTGCCGCTCAAGCCGCTGTCCACTGCGGCCTGCGCCAGCTTGGTTCTCTGTTTGCTCTCCACGTCCCACAAGTTGGGCACCACGAACGCCGCCAGCAGGCCGATGATGATGACCACCATCAACACCTCCAGCAGCGTGAATGCGTGGGCCCGGGTCCGAGTTCTGCGTGCGTCCGTCTTCATTATTCCAGTCTCCGATCTCAGTTCGTCCGTCATCCAACAACTCACTCCGGCCTTACTTCAAGCTCGTCGCCATCTGCAGGATGGGCACGAGCATCGCGATGGCGATAAACGCAATCATACCCCCCATGAACATCAGCAGCAGCGGCTCCAGCAGGCGCATCGTGAAATCAATCTGCCGGGCCGTCCGCTCTTCCTGCGTGTTGGCAATCTCCACCAGCACCTTGTCGAGACTGTTGCTCTCTTCGGCCACCGCGATCATGTCCACGATCGCCGGCGGGAAAACCTTGCTCGCCGCCAGCGGCCGGGACAGCGACTCGCCGGCCCGCACGCTCTCCGCGGCCTCGTCGATCGCGTCGGCCAGGACCGCGTTGCCGGTCGAGTCCTTCGAGATCTTCAGCGATTGCAGGATCGGGATGCCGTTGGCCAGCATGGTGCCGAACACGCGGCAGAAGCGGCAGATCGCCACCATGGTGTAGATCTTCCCCAGCCCGAACATCCGCAACTGCAACTGGAACCAGGTGGCCTTGCCGATGGCGCTCTGAAAGTACGCCAGCACGATGGCCACCAGCAGCACGCCGCCGCCGAGCAGGAGCAGTCCGTGGTCCCGCATCATGTCGCTGACACCGAAGACGATCTTGGTGGGCAGCGGCAGCATCTGGCCCTCGAGCACCCCGCGAATCTTCGGCACCACGTAGGCCATGATGAACGAGACGGCCCCTAGCGCGCCGAGCAGCAGGATGCAGGGATAGATCAACGCGCCGATGAACTTGTTCTTCAGTGCGTCCTGCCGGGCCACAAACTCCGACAGCCGCTTCAGCACGTCCTCCAGGAAGCCGCCCTTCTCGCCGGCCCGCACCATCGCGGCGTGCAGATCCGGGAACACCTGCGGGTGCTTGCGCATCGCGTCCGCCAGCGCGTCGCCGCCGGAGACGTCGTCGCGTATCTCGCGGAGCACCCCGCCGAGGGCGGCGGTGGAGGACTGCTGCGAGAGCACGTCCAGCGCCCGCAGGATGGGGACGCCGGCGCGAAGGAGGTCCGCGAGCTGCTCGTACATCTGCCCGACCTTGGGCGCACTCACGCGGCGTGTCCGGCCGGTGAGAAACGAGCGCTGCTGCGCGGCCTGCTCCTCGACCTCGATCGGCAGGAGCGACCGCTCGTCCAGGACGCGCGCCGCCGCCAAGGCGCTTTCCGCGATCAGCGTCCCGCGCACTTGTTCTCCCGTTGCGTTCCGGGCTTTGTAGACGAACGTCGGCACGCGCTGCACCAACTCCGGGCACGCAGGGCGTAACGCACCCTGCCACCACACTTTATACCCACTTATGCGTGGGCGGGATGCACATGCCCACCCTACGAGCATTATCGGCCAGCGATCGCCGTTGCGGGCACCGCCGGCACTCGGATGCCGGCTCACTGGAACCTTGTGATTCTGGGTGGCTTGGCTAGATTATGAACGAAAGAGCCGCGGAGGTGAAGGCGCGTAGTTATCGGACCCGCGCTGCCCGCCGGATTCCCGACTCGCGTGCCGGCCCGCCGCTGCCAGGTGAGAACAATGCCTCGAAAGAATTCTGCCGCCGAGCCCGAAACCGGACCCACGTGGGAGCAACTGGGGCTGAGCCCGGTTTCGTTGGCGGCGCTTCGCCGCCTCGGGTTCGAGCGGCCGACGGACATTCAGTACGAGCTAATCCCGCACGCCCTGCGCGGTCGTGACTGTCTGGGCCAGGCCCGCACGGGCACCGGGAAGACGGCCGCCTTCACGCTGCCGATGCTGGAAAAGTTCACGCGCGGCGCGGGAATTCAGGGGCTCGTGCTGGTGCCGACGCGCGAGTTGGCCCTACAGGTGGATGAGCACGTCCGCTTGCTCGGCGCCGAGTCGCGGTTCAAGATCGTAGCAGTCCTGGGGGGCCGCGGGCTGAAGGAGCAGATCGCGGCCTTGCGCGGCGAGCCGGAAATCGTCGTCGGCACGCCGGGGCGCGTGCTGGACCTCATGCACCGCAAAGTGCTGAGCCTGGCGAAGATCAAGATCGCGGTGCTCGACGAAGTCGACCGCATGCTCGACATCGGCTTCCGCGACGACATCCGCCGGATTCTGCGGGCCGTCGAAGCGCCGCACCAGACGATCTTCGTGTCGGCCACGATCGACGAGGAGATTGAGAAGCTCGCCAAGTCGTTCATGCACGAGCCGGTCGAGGTCAACGTCTCGCAGGATATGCTGACGGTCGAGGGCGTGGAGCAGAACTTTGTCTCGGTCCATCCCGAGGACAAGTTCCATACCCTCGTCGGCCTGCTGAAGCATGAAGCCCCCACGCTGGTCATCGTCTTCACCAACACCAAGTACAAGGCCCACCGGGTGGCCCAGGGCCTGCGCCGCGAGGGGATCAACTGCAAGGAGATTCACGGCGACCTCGTACAGCACCGCCGCGAGCGCGTCATGAAGAGCTTCCGGGCCCAGCAGACGCGGGTCCTGGTGGCGACCGACCTGGCGGCGCGCGGGCTCGACGTGATGGACATCTCGCACATCGTCAACTACGACGTCCCCGCGGATCCGTCGGGCTATGTCCACCGCATCGGCCGCACGGCCCGGATGGGTAAGACCGGCTGCGCCATTACCTTCGTCACGCCCGACGAAGGCCGGTTCCTCACCGAGGTTGAGAAACTGATCAACAAGGAGCTGCGCTGCTTTGACCCCCCGTGGTTGATCAAACGTGCACCGAGCGCAGCGCAACTCGCCGCGGCGGCACCGCCGCCGGCCGAGACGGGGCCGGTAACCGCCGAGCGGTACAAGGTCCCGCGGCAACGCGACGAGGCGCTGGACGCGATCGGCTTGCGCCCCGTCCGGCGCACCCTGGGCAGCCGTTTCCGCTCGCGGCGCCGGTTTCGACGCTGAGCCTGTAGGGCAGGTCGCGCGAAGCGAGACCTGCCACTTGACTTCGGCCCTTGGTGCCCGTGTCGCGGTGCAAGAGTTCTTCACGGCAGGTCTCGCTTCGCTCGACCTGCCCTACGTGGCTCCCAAATCGGCCGCGACGCAAAGCACACCGAACCGAATGCTACCTCTTCCGCCGCCGGGCGACCAGCGCGGCCACCCGCCGGATGTGCTCCGGCCCGCTGCCGCAGCAGCCGCCGATGATGTTCGCGCCGGCGTCCACGATCTGGGGTACGTAGGAGGCAAACTCCTCGGGCGCCTGCTTCCAGACCGCCCGACCGTCCTCCAGCTCAGGCATACCCGCATTCGGCTTGACCCACAGCGGCAGCGGCGTCGCGGCCCGCAGGGCGACCACGGCCGGCAGCACACAGTTAATCCCGCTGCCACAGTTGCAGCCGATGACCTCGGCGCCCGCATCCTCCAGCGCCGTCGCACACTCGCCGGCCTGCGCGCCCATCATCGTCCGTGTCCGCTGCGGCCCGGAGTCAAAGGACATGCTGGCGATCACCGGCAGCCCGGTGGTATCCTTCACGGCCCGCAAGGCCAGCAGAATCTCAGCCAGCTCGGAGAACGTCTCCAGCACGATCACATCCGCCCCGCCGGCCGCCAACGCTGCGGCCTGCTCGGCAAACAGCGGCATGAGCTGCTCCGGCGTCGCCTCGCGCACCGCGAGGATCTTCCCGCTGGGCCCGATCGACCCGGCCACGAACGCCTTGCGCTGGCCGATCGCCTCGCGGGCCAACTCGGCACCCCGGCGGTTGAGCTCCGCCAGGTCGTGGGGAATCCGCCGGCGTTCCAGGTTGATCCGATTGGCCGCGAAGGTGTTGGTGGTAATGAACAGCGCGCCCGCCTCGAGGTAGGCCCGCGCCAAGTCGAGGACCAGTTCCGGGTGCGTGATGTTGGCCGTCTCGGCCATGACATCGGTGGGCATGCTGCGCATCTGCAGTTGCGTCGACACCCCGCCGTCGGCCACCCACACGCGTTTCTTCAGGGCTTCGCTGTCAAACGCCATGCGTGCTCCTAACGGCGCCGGGCAGAGCCCGCCCTACGTGCTCGCCGGTTGGGCGGCAAGGATATTCTTCAATCGCCCGCAAGCCTCCGCCGGCTCGCCGGTGCCCTCGTACGTCAGCGGCCCATCATACCCGCAGGCGGTCAATTCACGGATCACTGCGGGCCAGTTCACGCTGCCTTCCCCCAGCGGGCAGAAACCGGCCGGGCCAGGCCGGCGCAGATCGTAATCCTTGGCATGCACCCGCGCGATTCGGCCGCCGAGCGTCGCGATCCAGTCTTCGGGATAGCCGTAGGCCAGCACGTTCCCGGTGTCAAGGTAGAAGCCGACGTAGGGCGAGTTGATGCGGTCGAGCAGGTCGGCGGCCTCGGTGGGCGACAGAAGAAACCGGTTCCAAACGTTCTCAATGGCCAGCACGACCGCCCGCGCCTCGGCCTCGTGCCGCAACGCGAGCAGGGCTTCCATCGTCCGGTGCAGCGCGTCCGCGTACGAAACCAATTGTCGGCCATCGCCGCTCTGGCCGACGACCGCCGGCACCACCAGGATGGCCCCGGCCCCGGCGGCCGCAGCCCGATCGAGCATCTGCAACGTCAGGTCTGCGGCCCGCTGCCGGTCGGCTTTCGCCGGGGAGGCGTAGTTGAACAGCCAGAACAAGCCCGTGGCCAATCCTGCCAGGCGCAGGTGGAGGTCACCGGCACGACGCGCCAGGCGGGTGAACTCCGCGGGCGGCGTGTCCGGCCGCAACGGTCCCTCGGCCTCGACGACCAGTTCCACCCCTGCGAACCCCGCCGCCGCCGCCGCTTCCAGTTGCTGGTCCACCGACGGGCGGTCGGCGAACGTCCACGCGTTGACCGCGGCGTACATGGCCGCATTATCGACGGGCCGCGGCGCAGGAGACAAGGCCGGCGTCCACGCGGACGTCGGCCTGTGGCGGTCGTGCTCCTTTCTGTCCGGATCGCACCGCTGTGCTCCGGCTCCCGCTTTATTCGACTCGGGCTCGCGCCCGAGTTCGAGGCTCCACGGGGGAGTATGCAAATCAAAAACCCTGCTTGCCAAACGCAGGCCCGCCACAAAAAGTTTGGCCGCTTTTTTCGGCGCTAGCGTTGTGGCGCGCTTCCGAGTTGCTATAAATACGCGCTCTGATGGAAGGATCGCCGAGTGCTTCCCGGCGCGGTCGTCCGGGCGGCGAGTTGGACCTCTGTCCCGCGGCAGCCCACGCTGCCGGACCGGAGGGCGTAAAAGTATGGAACTGATGGTTCCCAGGCGTATCTTCTTCACCCGTGGCATGGGAAAGCATCGGCACAATCTCGAGTCGTTCGAGGCCGCGCTGCGCGACGCCGGCATCGCTCAGTGCAACCTGGTCAAGGTGTCGAGCATCTTTCCGCCCGGCTGCCGGATCGTCTCGCGCAACGCCGGCCTGGCCCGGCTCATCCCCGGCCAGATCACGTATTGTGTTCTGGCCGAGGCCCGGACGGACGAGCCCAACCGGCTGGTCTCGGCCGGCATCGGTCTGGCGGTGCCCGCCAAGGGCGATCAGTTCGGCTACATCTCGGAGCACCACGGCTACGGGCTGACCGAGAAAAAGACCGCGGACTTCGTCGAGGACATGGCGGCCAGCATGCTCGCCACGACGCTCGGTATCGAGTTCGACGCCGAGGCCAACTACGACGCGCGGCGCGAGGTGTACAAGATGAGCGGGCAGATCGTGCAGACCCGCGCGGTGGTCCAAACCGCCGAGGGGGACAAGAACGGCAAGTGGACGACGGTCGTCGCGGCGGCGATTTTCCTGTTCGAATAGGGCAATGAGCTGAACCCCCCTCCCTCTTAGGGAGGGGTCGGGGGAGGGTCAGAAATCCGTGGCTGCCAGCATCCCGGACAATTTTCTTGGACTGCCACGCCGCTTTGCGGACTACGCGCCGGCGCGATTTGCCATTCTGCCGATTCCCTACGAGGCTACGACGACCTTCGGCGTTGGCACGCGCGACGGCCCGCGCGCGATGGTCGGCGCTTCGCAGCAGGTGGAGCTGTACGACGAGGAGTTGGGCCGGGAGAGCTTTCGCGCCGGGATCGCCACGCTCGACCCGCTGGAGCCGGATGCGCGCGGTCCGGCCGAGATGCAGGCGCGTGTCTACGCCGCCGCGCGGCACATCGTCCGCGAGGGCAAGTTCCTGATCAGCCTGGGCGGGGAGCACAGTATCACGGCCGGCCTGGTCCGCGCGGTGAAAACGCGCTACCGAAACCTCAGCGTTCTGCAGATTGACGCGCACGCCGACCTGCGCGACCGCTACCAGGGCACGCCGTGGAGCCACGCCTGCGTGATGCGTCGCATTCACGATCTGGGCGTGCCGGCCGTGGGGGTGGGCATCCGCAACTACTCGGCCGCGGAAGCCCGCTTTCTGCGGCGCACCGGCCAGCCCATCTTCTCGGCCCGCCGGTGCCGGGGGTCCGCAGGCTGGATCGATGAAGTGGTCTCGAAGCTCACCGCCCACGTCTACGTCACGATCGACATCGACGGGTTCGACCCGGCGTATGCCCCGGGGACGGGCACGCCCGAGCCGGGCGGCTTGGATTGGTATCAGGTTGTTGACTTGCTCGCGGCGGTGGCTCGCCAAGGCCGCGTGGTCGCGGCCGATGTAGTCGAGGTTCGTCCGTTGCCGCCGAGCACCGCCACCGAGTTCCTGGCCGCGAAGCTCGTTTACCGGCTGATCGGGCTGGTCCAGCGGCGAGCGTAGGGCAGGTCAAGTCCGCCGCGGCGGGCGAGATCTGCCGAACATGGGGAGCATGCTTGTCCACTGCCTGCCGCACTCCCAGGCGGGCCTTGTCGCGTAGCGGCCCCTCGCGTAGCTTGCCGCCATGACCCGGCGAGATAAGACCGATCAGAATCGCGGGGGGCGGCCGGGGGCGGCGCGCTCCGGCCCGGCGCAGCCGACCGGCCGGCGCGGAGGTCCCATCGCCCTGCTGGTCATCGCCGGTCTGCTCACGGCGGCCGGACTTGTCCAGTTGCGCGTCGTGTGGATGAACCTGCCGCTGCCGAAGTCCGAGCGGCTGGACGTGAACGCAGTCGTGCAGGCGTTTCGGTCCGCACGGGCGAGCTGGACGGGCGACGTACGCAGCGGCGTGCTCTTGGCGATCATCAGCTCCCATTTCACGACGGCCCTGCACGAGCCGGACCGGCTGAGTGAATTGTTCGAGGACGCCCGCGCCGGCTATGCCGGCATCAGCGGCACACAGCTCGGCCGGCTCCAGCTTGCCGCTCTGGCGATGTTCCGCTTCGAGCGCGAGAACGCGCCGCTGGCCAGTTGGTGGACGGCCCTCGAGCCGTACCTGACGGGCCTGGACAACGCGAGTTTCGGGCACTTCCTGCCGGAACTGCTCGCCGCCAACACCACCGTCTACACGCAGCTCGGGCTCGCCGCGGGCTCGGCACACCGCAGTGCCCGGAATGTCGTCGGTTATCCCCACGGGCCTTTTCTGGAGTACTTCGCCGAGCGGATGGAACGTATGGCGCGCGCCCGCGACGAGGCGGGCGATCCCGCCGCTGCGACTGCTTGTCGGCGGCTCGTGCGGCGGCTGCTACAACAGTGGGTCCTCGATCCGGCGCCGCCGGCCGTGCGCTTGCTCGCCGCCGACTTGCTCATCGGCAGCCTCGCCGCGGACCGGCCCGCCAGCGCCCCGGCGGCGACGACGGACGTTGTGCGCGGGCTGCGGCAGTGGCGGGCGGCCTACCGCGACCACGCGGCCCGCCGGCCCACGCCCTTGTCGCTGCTGAGCAGCTCCTACGCCCCGGTGGCCGACCAATCCGCCCACGATCGTCTGCGAGATGCGGTCGCGGCCCTATTCTGGATCACCCCGGGGCTCATCGTCGCAGTCGTCCTCACGGCCCTGGCGGCCACACGGTGGTTACGCCACTCGGCCGCAGGCGCCGGGCTGCGCGCGGCGCTCGCGGGGGGTCTGCTGCTCGGCCTGGCGCTGATCGCGGCCGGCTTGTTGTACTTTCAAGTCAATCCGGCCGGCGCGCACGACGATCTCCGTCGCCTGGGGTCGCCCGATCTGGGTTGGCCGCGCTATCCGTTCGTGTCCGCCGCTGTCGCGGTCGTCCTCCTCGTCCTGGTGGCGGTGTGGCCGGCGCGGGGTGGGCAGCGGGCAGCGCGCGTCGCGGCATGGGCTACAGCGCTGTGCGTCCTCCTCGCCGCGGTGCTGATGGGGACGTGCTTGTGGGCGCGCGCCGCGACCGCCCGCTACGAAACGCGTACGGCGGCGCTGCTGGACAGCGGCGAGTTCGCGGCGCTCGCGGGTGCGGAGGCCGACCGGCAACTGGATCCATTACGCGCCTGGAATCCATAATCCCCGCGTGTCGAAGCCCCAGGAAGCACGGGCTGAAGCATGAAGACGATCATCGAGCCCTTCCGCATCAAGGTCGTTGAGCCGATCCGCATGACCACGCGCGCGGAGCGCGAGCGCATCCTCCGCGAGGCGGGCTTCAACCTCTTCCTCATTCACGCGGAAGACGTGTTGATCGACCTGCTCACCGACAGCGGCACCGGGGCCATGAGCAGCCTGCAGTGGGCGGGGATCATGCGCGGCGACGAATCGTATGCCGGCGCGCGGAGCTGGTACGTCCTCCAGGACAAGATCCGCGCGCTGACCGGGTTTGAGCACGTTCTGCCGACGCACCAGGGCCGGGCCAGCGAACGCATCCTGTTCGAGCTGGTCGGCGGTGCGGGCAAGGTGGTGCCGAACAACAACCACTTTGACACGACGCGGGCCAACATCGAGCACACGGGCGCCCAGGCGGTCGACCTGGTCATCGAGGAAGGAAGGCACCCCACGACCCGCCATCCGTTCAAAGGAAGCATGGACCTCGCCAAGCTCGAAGCGTTCGTCAAGGACGTCGGGCCCGCGCGCATCCCGCTGGTCATGGTCACGGTCACCAACAACAGCGGCGGCGGACAGCCGGTCAGCCTGGAGAACCTGCGTGGCGTGCGGCGCATCTGCGACCAGTACAAGCTGCCGTTTTTCCTGGACGCCTGCCGGTTTGCGGAGAATGCGTGGTTCATCAAGCAGCGCGAGCCGGGGCAGCAGGACCGGAGCGTGCGTGAGATCGTACGCGAGATGTTCGATTTGGTGGACGGGGCGACCATCAGCGCGAAGAAGGACGGCCTGGTGAACATCGGCGGGCTCTTACTGCTGCGCGACGAGCAGCTCGTCCGCCGCGCCGACGAGCTGCTGATTCTGACCGAGGGCTTCGTTACCTACGGCGGGCTCGCGGGCCGCGACCTGGAGGCAATGGCGCAGGGCTTCGAGGAGGTGGTCCACGAGGACTACCTGCAATACCGCATTCGGAGCACGGAGTATCTCGGCGAAAAGCTGCTCGCGGCCGGCGTGCAGATCGTCGAGCCGCCGGGCGGGCACGCGATCTACATCGACGCGCAGCATTTCTGCCGGCACATTCCGCCGGTCCGCTTTCCGGGGCAGGCGCTGGTGGTGGGGCTGTACCGGCACGCCGGCATTCGGGCCGTCGAGATCGGCAGCGTGATGTTTGGCCAGTCCGGCACGCCGCCGGCGATGGAGCTGGTGCGCCTGGCGATCCCGCGGCGGGTGTATACGCAGAGCCACATTGACTACGTGGTTGAGGCGATCATCGAGGTCTTCCAGCAGCGCGACCAGCTCCGCCCGCTGGAGATCGCCTGGGAGCCGCCGTCGCTACGGCACTTCACGGCGCGGTTTCGGGAGCTGTAGACGGCCCCGACGGGGCCGGAGAATGTAGCCACGGGTGGAGTCCCGGCGCGCCGGGACTCCACCCGTGGCTACAGTCCTACACCCCCTTTCGGGGGTCCGAGCCGACCGCGTCCGAAATGTCACGCATTCGCCTCTTGCGCCGCCGCGCTTGCCCTGGCGCGTCCACCTCGCTACCGTGCGCCCTTCGACGCGCCGCCGACCGGCGAGCGGGGCCAGTCCGGCGGCCGGAGTCTGTCCCCCGCCGTGAGAACCCATCATGAGAGCGCAGCCTGTCCCCATTCCCCTTGGCCTCCTGAGTCTGTTGGTCGTCGCGGTGGCACTGCTCCCGGTGACCGTGGCGCGTGCCCAGGAGAAGAAAGTCCCGGAACGGAGCGAGATTGGCAAGAAGTACTTGTGGGCCACCGAGGCTGTCTATCCCAGCGACGAGGCCTGGGAAGCCGACTTCAAGGCGCTGGAGGGCGACATTCCGAAGCTCGCCGCGTTCAAGGGCAAGCTCAGCGAGAGCCCCGAAACGCTGCTGAAGTTCTTCAAGCTGCGCGACGAGGTCAGCCCCCGCTTCGAGAAGAACTTCGTCTACGCGTCGCTGCGCTCCGACGAGGACACGCGCGTCAACAAGTACCAGGGCCTCGAAGCCCGCCTGCGCGGCCTGGCGGTCAAGTTCGGCGAAGCCACCGCCTGGGTCGAGCCCGAACTGACCGCCATCCCCTGGGAGACCCTGGATAAATGGATGAAGGAGAACAAGGAGCTGGGCGTCCACCGGCACTCCCTGGACAACCTGTTCCGCCAGAAGAAGCACATCCTCCCGGCCGACCAGGAGAAGCTCATCGCGCTGGCCGGGCAGGTCTTCAGCACGGCGGGCACCACGTACAACCTGCTGGCCAACGCCGACCTGAAGTTCCCCACGATCAAGGACGCCGAGGGCAACGCGGTGGAACTGAGCGACTCGGCGTTCTATATCTTCATGGATTCGCCGGACCGGCGTGTGCGCAAGGACGCCTACGAGGCCATCACGGGGACGTACAAGGGCGTCCGGAACACGGCCGCGTCGCTGCTCAACGGGGCGGTGCAGGGGCACATCTTCAGCGTCCGGGCCCGCGGGTACGAGAGCTGCCTCTCGGCCTCGCTCGACGGCAGCAACATTCCGGTGGGCGTGTACGAGAACCTAATCAAGACCGTGGACGCCAACCTGCCGCTCCTGCACCGCTACACGACCTTGCGGAAGAAAGCGCTGAAATGCAGCGACGGCGTGCACGACTATGACCTTTACGCACGCCTCACCGCCGAGGCCAAGCTGGAGTATACCTATGAGCAGGCGGCCGACACGATGCTCAAGGCGCTGGCCCCGCTGGGCGAGGCGTACTGCGCGGAGGTCAAGAAGGGCGTCGACTCGCGGTGGATCGACGTGTTCCCCACCAAGGGCAAGCAGAGCGGCGCCTACTCCAGCGGCACCTACCTGACGCAGCCCTACATCCTGCTGAATTTCTACGGCAAGTATGACGACCTCTCCACGCTGTGCCACGAGATGGGCCACTCGCTGCACTCGTACCTGTCGCGCAGCGCCCAGCCCTACGTGTACGCCGACTATGACATCTTCTGCGCCGAGGTCGCCTCGACGGCCAACGAGATCCTGCTGGAAGACTACATCCTGCAGCAGATCAAGGACCCGCAGATCAAGCTGTACCTGCTCGGCGAGCTGCTGGAAGGCTTCCGCGGCACCGTCTGGCGGCAGACCATGTTCAGCGAGTTCGAGCAGGCCATCCATGACATGGCCGAAAAAGGGGAGCCGTTGACGGCCGACGCGATGGGCGCGGCCTACGGCAAGATCATGAAGAAGTTCTATGGCCCCGACTACACGCACGACGACCTGGTGGACAACTACTGGATCCGCATCCCGCACTTCTACCGCAACTTCTACGTGTACAAGTACGCCACGAGCTACTGCGCGGCGTCCAACATCGTGAGCCGCATCACGGCCAATGAGCCCGGCACGGTCGAGGCCTACCTGACCTTCCTCAAGGGCGGCAGCAGCAAGTACCCGCTCGATCTGCTCAAGGGCGCGGGCGTGGACATGACCTCGCCCAAGCCGATCGAGGATGCCATGAAGCTGTTCGAGAAGTGGCTCAACGAGACCGAGGAACTGTTGGGGGCAAAGTAGAGGGTCCGGCCCCGGTCATTCCGAGAGAACGCACGTCTATCAGAACGCGCAGCGCAAGCAAGCGCCCGCGTCGGCCGCGCTCGCTGGCGCTTCGCGTTCTGATCCGCGTCCGAATGACGCACAGAATCCACCCACCGCCGCCAGATCCCGCTGTACAACGGCCGTTTCCTCCGCGCTTCTTGGCTCGTGCCTGTAGCGCCGCAATACTTCGGTTAGCGCCGTGGCGCCCAGGCGCGCGGCAGCAGCAGGAGTGTTACGTGAATCAACGTCAAACCGAATTCTTCGGCCCCGATCTCGGACGCGGGCCGTTCAGCTCGCAGCGGATCGAGACCAGTGCCCTTCAGATCGCGACCGCCCTGGCCCAGATCCGTGCCCCGCTGACGCGCTCCGACGACGACCTGCGGGCCCACGCCGACTTCATCCGCGAGTTGGCCGACCACCTGTGCCCGGACTGGGCGGCGGCCTTGAAGATCGCCGTCGACGCCGAGCAGTACGACACGATCCACTCCAGCATCATCGCCCCTACCGGGGAATACAGCCTGCTCGACGTGTGGCTGGCGGACAGCGCCGGCGGCGGCGTCACGAGCACCGCTCCCGGCGCGGTTACCTTCAATATCGGCACCATCATCCAGACCATCACCGCCAACAAGCGTTACCTGATGCTCACCTCGGCGACGGGCGTGGTGGACGTGACGGTCTCGTACACCGCGGCCCGTTCGTGGTACTGGGCCGTGACGCGGTACGGGCGCGTCTACTACTCGAGCCGACTGTATTTCGCGTAGTGCTCCCCCTGTGACGCTGCTCTTGAGCAGTGTCCGAGCTGGTTTTCGACGGCCGGGACAGAGCCCGGCCGCTACATGCCGGGTGCCACGGTCCCGGCGCGCCGGGATCGGCCGTGAGGACCCTCCAAGCGACTAGGCCTCGGCGGCTTCGACTGGCGCCGGTGGTGACCAGTCGCGCTTGGGCGGCTTGGCGACCAGTCCCATGCGGATGGCCTTGGCGCTGACGCGAATCCGCATCACGCGGCCGTCGACCACGGCCCGCACGCGCTGGATGTTCGGCTTGAACTTGCGCTTGCTGATGCCCGTGACCTTGCGGCCCACCCCGCCCAGGTACTTGGCCTTGCCGCGCCGCGAGATCGTGCTGCCGAAGATCGTTTTCTTCCCGGTGAAGTAGCACTTCCGGGCCATGACACCCTCGATCCATTGGCGTTCAACCGCGACCGCGCTCGGGCACCCCAAACGCGAGCCTCGTAGTGTAGCACGATGCCGGCGACTGGTCAAAGGCGCTGCCCAATTCGGCGCGCGGCAAACTGGCGAACCGGGGCTCGCCGCGGTAAAGTCTCGACTTACACCGGTCCGTCGGCCGGAGGCGTCGTCCGGGCGCGTTGAGCATCATACGGAGCGTCGACTGCCATGAAGAAAACCGATAAGACCCTGCCCGAGCCTTACTCTTTACGTATTAAGAACTTACGCGACGAGATGGCCCGCCGGAAGATCGACGGCTACCTCATCCAGGAGCGCATGGACCAATATTGGGCGACGGGCTTCACGGGCGAAGACGGCGCCGCGCTTCTTACGGACCACGCCATCGTGCTGCTTACAGACGGCCGCTTTGATGAGGCCGCGGACCTCCAGGCGCCCTACGCCCGCAAGGTGTTGCGAAAGAAGCGGACTCCTGACGAGACCGTCAAGGAGGTTCGCCGGTGCAAGGTCAAGCGGCTCGGCTTCAATCCGGACCACATGAACGTCCGCGAGTTCAACGCCCTGAAGAAGCTGGCGGCCCCGGTGCGGCTGGTCCCGGTCGAGGGTCTGGTGACCCTGTTCCGAGCGTGCAAAGACAGCGGCGAGGTTGAGCGGCTGCGGACCGCCATCCGCGTGGCCGAGCAGGCCTTCGAGCGGGTCCGGCGTTGGCTACGGCCGGGGCAGACCGAGCGCGAGATCGCGGCCCAGCTCGTCTACGAGATGCAGAAACTCGGCGCCCAGGGCGAAACTTTTCCGTCAATTGTCGCCGTCGGGGCCAGCTCGTCGCTGCCGCACTACGAGCCCGGCGACCGCAAGCTGGTGGAGAACGAGATTCTGCTGGTCGACTGGGGGGCCCGTGTCGAGTGGTACGGCAGCGACTTGACCCGCGTGCTGTGGCTCGGTAGCATCCCCGACCGGCTGAGGGAGGTCTTTAGCGTGGTGCGCCAGGCCCACGACCGGGCGATCGAGGCGGTTCGGCCGGGGGTCAAGGCCAGGGCGGTGGATCGTGTGGCGCGCGAGATCATCCGCAAGGCCGGGTACGCAAAGCTCTTCAACCACGGCCTGGGTCATGGGTTAGGGATCGTGGCCCATGAGTCCCCGCGGGTCAACAAGATATCGAAGGACGTGCTCAAGCCCGGCATGGTGATCACGATCGAGCCGGGGATCTACCTGCCCGGCGTAGGCGGTGTGCGGCTCGAGGATGACGTGCTAGTGACCGAAACCGGTTACGAGGTTCTATCGTCCCTGCCGGTTGAACTCTCATGAGCCAGCAGCAGAAAAGCAAAGAACCGAACAACGAACCCGCTACGAAGCTGTCCCTGGACATCGAGCACCTAAAGAGCCTGATCGCGCTCATGATCGATAACGACCTGAACCGCATGGAGTTACGTGAAGGTGACTCGCACATTCTGCTGCGGCGCGGCCAGCCGGTGGTGACAACGCTGCCGGCGGTACATCCGGCCAACCCGGCTGTGCCGGGCCAGCCCGCCGGATCATCCGTGGCGGAGAGCAATGAAGTGCTAATCCGGTCGCCGATGGTCGGGACGTTTTACGCCTTGCCCGATCCCGAATCTCCGCCGTTTGTCAACGTGGGCACGGTGGTGGAGCCGAACACCGTCGTGTGCCTGATCGAAGCGATGAAGGTGTTCAACGAGCTGAAGGCCGAAGTATCCGGGCGGATTGCCAAGGTGCTCGTGAAGAATGCCGAGGCCGTGGAGTTCGATCAGCCGCTGTTCGCGGTGACCCCGGCATAAACCAGAATAGGGAGCGGATGTTCACGCGGATCCTGGTGGCCAACCGAGGGGAGATTGCCCTGCGGGTAATCCGCGCCTGTCGCGACATGGGGATTGAGGCAATCGCGGTGTTTTCGCGGGCCGACCGCGACGCGGCCTATCTGAACCTGGCGCACGACGCCATCTGCATTGGCCCGGAGTCGCCGGCGCAATCCTACCTGAACGCCGCTGCCATTCTGTCGGCGGCTGAGTTGGCCGACGTGCAGGCGATTCATCCCGGCTACGGTTTCCTGGCGGAAAACGCGACGTTCGCCCGAATGTGCCGCGACTGCAAGATCGAATTCATCGGGCCCAGCGTGGAGTCGATGCAGAAGCTCGGCGACAAGGTCCAGGCCCGCAAGCTGGCGCGCGAGGCCAAGGTGCCAATCGTGCCCGGCAGCAACGGGGTGGTCGACACCGATGATGAAGCGGTCGCCGTGGCCACGAAGATCGGCTATCCGGTCATGGTCAAGGCGGTCGCGGGCGGCGGCGGCCGCGGGATGCGTGCCGCGCACAACGAGGCCACGCTGCGTTCCACCTTCCGGCATGCCCGCGCGGAGGCCGAGGCCGCTTTCAAGGACGGCCAGCTCTACGTCGAGAAGCTCATCGAACGTCCCCGCCACGTGGAAGTGCAACTGCTCGGCGACCAGAGAGGCAACATCATTCATCTGTGGGAGCGCGACTGCTCCCTGCAACGCCGGCACCAGAAGCTGGTCGAGGAATCCCCTTCGCCGCACATCGGCGCCCGCACCCGCGAGAAGCTGTGCCACGCCGCCGTGCGCCTGGCGCGGGTGGCCGGGTACTACTCGGCCGGCACGTGCGAGTTCCTCCTGGACGAAGACCAGAGTTTCTACTTCTGCGAGGTCAATGCGCGGATCCAGGTCGAGCACCCCGTGACGGAACTGGTCACCGGGGAGGACCTCGTGCAATGGCAGATCCGCATTGCGGCGGGAGAGCCGCTCAAGCTGCGGCAGGAGCAGGTGAAGCAAAGCGGCTGCGCGCTGGAGTGCCGCATCAACGCCGAGTGCCCGGACGACAACTTCCGGCCCTGTCCGGGGACCATCCACACCTTCATCCCGCCCGGCGGCCCGGGCGTGCGGGTGGACACCCACGTCCACGCCGGTTACCGCGTCAGCCCCTATTATGACTCGCTGATCTGCAAGCTGCTGGTGCACCGGCCGACGCGCAGCGAGGCGATCCACGCGATGCGGCGGGCGCTGGAGGAGTTCGTGATCCAGCCGATCGCGACGACCATCCCGCTGCACAAAGCGATCATGGAGCAGGCCGACTTCGTGAAGGGCAACGTGGACACGAACTTCATCGAGCGGACGTTCAACCTGGCGGGGAAATAGCTAGTACTGCCGGCGTTGCCGCGCCGCGGGGATGCCCAATTGGGCACGATACTTGGCGACGGTGCGCCGCTTGATCACCGTGCCCGCGGCCTTCAGGCGCTCCACGATCTCGTCGTCGCTGAGCGGGTCCGACTTGTCCTCGCCAGCGATGATCTCCGCCGCTTTGGCCTTGATGCTGGCCCAGCTCAGCGCGTCGCCGTCATCCGTCTCCGCCCCGCCGGTGAAGAAACGGCGCAGCGGGTAGATGCCGCGCGGCGTCTGGATGTACTTCTCGTCCACGGTCCGGCTGATCGTGGAGGGGTCGCAATTGAAGCGCACCGCGAGATCGCTCATGCGCAGCACCTTCAGATGCTGCTCGCCGTGATCCAGGAAGTCGCGCTGGGCCTCGACCACCGCCTGCGCCACGTCCAGCAGGCGCTCGCGCCGGTACCGGACGGCGTCGATGATCGCGCTGGCCGCCTCGATCTTCTGCCGGACGAATTCACGGGTCTGCTTGTCGCCGCGCGAGCGTTCGAGCAGCTCGCGGAACTCGGGCGCGATGCGCAGCTCGCGTGTATTGCCCCGCGTCAAGCGCACGTCGTAGCGGTCTTCCTGCTCGTTGCACTCGACGACGACATCCGGCACGATCGGCGGTGGGGGCTGGCCAACCACGTCGGGGCCCGGATGCAGGGCGAGCTTCCCGATGACCTCGATCGCCGCCTTGACTTCGGCGAGGTCCACGCCGAGTGCTCTGGCGATCGCGGGCAGCCGGTTCTTTTGCAGGTCCGCGAAGTGCTCGCGAATGATGCGGGCTTCCAGCGCGTTGTCGCCGGGCAGCGCCGCCAACTGCAGCAGCAGGCACTCTTGTAGCGAGCGGGCGGCAATGCCGGGCGGATCAAGTTGCTGCACCGCGGCCAGCGCCGCAGTCATCTCGGCCGGGCCGGCAACCGGGCTCAGACTCTGCGCGATTTCCTCCAGCGCGGTGGAGAGCCGCCCCGTCTCGTCGAGGTAGTCGATGATCTGGGCGCCGATCCGCCGGGTCCGCTCGTCCACCTCCACGAGGTCCCACTGCTGCCGCAAGTACTCCTGCAGGCTAATCGGCCGGGCCGGCGTATTGGCCATTGCATCCTGCTTGTTGTCCGCCTCCTCGACGCTGCGGGCGCGCGACTTCGTGCCGCGGTATTCGGCCTCGTCGTCGAGCCAATCATACTCGCGGACCAGCGTGGCCAGCCGCTCGAATTCCTCCGCCTTGCCCTCGTCGACGACGAGGGCGCGCTCGCCCGACGCCCGCTCCTCCTCACTGGCCGGCGGCTCCGGCGGGGAGACCTCATCGTCGCCGGGCACGAGTTCCAGCGCGGGATTTGCGTCCAGTTCCTGGGCGATGCGGGACTCCAGGGCCAGCATGTTGAGCTGGAGGATGTCCATGGCCTGGATGAGCTGCGGCGTGAGACGCTGCTGCTGCTGCAGGAGCTGACGCGGTATTTGGGAGAGGATCTGAGACACGGTCTCTACCGTTCCTCACCGCCGGCAGCGACCGGTCTGACAAGTTGGGAGCCAAGGCCCGCTAGAGCACAGCGAGCCGGAAGGGAGTCCTGAGTCCAGCCGCTAGCAAGTTCTGTTCCGTACATCACAAGGATACGTCGCGTCTCCACTTATGTCAAAGTAGCCCACGATCAAACCGGGAGTCCGTTACCGCTCACGAGGCGCCAACTACCTTGACCTGTGGCCTTCGCACCATCTTATCGGCTACGCCGGGGGACCGGGTGTTGTCCAACCGCTATGATCGGGGCATAGGCCGCAGGAGCTACCGCCATGGCTTACCAAACCACGCTAGTGCCACCGGGCGAAAGAATCGTGATCCCGCAGGGGCGCCTGGTCGTCCCCGACCGGCCCATCATCCCGTTCATCCGCGGCGACGGAACGGGGCCGGACATTTGGCGCACGGCGGAGGCTGTCTTCGAGGCCGCGGTCGCAAAGGCCTACGGCGGGCGGCGCAAGATCGCGTGGATGGAGGTCTTCGCGGGGGAGGTGGCTCACAAGCGGTTCAATGACTGGCTGCCGGGAGAGACGCTGGACGCCTTTCGCGAGTTTCTCGTGGGCATCAAAGGGCCGCTGACGACGCCCGTGGGCGGCGGCATCCGCTCCCTGAATGTGGCCCTCCGCCAGCAGCTTGACCTGTACGTTTGCCTGCGGCCGGTGCGGTACTTTCCGGGCGTGCCGAGCCCGGTGAAGCAGCCGGAGTTGACCAACATGGTCATTTTCCGGGAGAACGCGGAGGACATCTACGCCGGCATCGAATTCCAGCATGCCACGCCGGACTGTGAGCGGTTCAAGCAGCTCTTCGCCGACGCCTTTCCGGAGCGTTTCAAGAAGATCCGCTTCCCCGCCACAACCGGGGTCGGCATCAAGCCGGTAAGTCAGGAGGGGACGGCGCGGCTGGTGCGGGCGGCGCTCCGCTACGCGATCGGGCATGGCCGCAAGAGCGTCACGCTGGTGCACAAGGGCAACATCATGAAGTTTACGGAGGGGGCGTTCCGGGATTGGGGCTACGAGGTCGCGAAGCGTGAATTCGGCGCGGTCGACCATGACGGCGGCCCCTGGCAGATCATCCGGGCCGGGGCCTCCGTGCCCCACGATGTCCTCATCAAGGACGTCATCGCTGACGCCTTCCTCCAGCAGATTCTGACCCGCCCCGCCGAGTACGACGTGATTGCCACGCTGAACCTGAACGGCGATTACATCTCGGACGCGTTGGCGGCGTGCGTGGGCGGGATCGGTATCGCCCCCGGCGGCAACATCAATTACGAGACCGGCCACGCGATCTTCGAGGCCACGCACGGCACGGCCCCGAAGTACGCCGGCCAGGACAAGGTGAACCCGGGTTCGCTGATCCTGTCCGGCGAGATGATGCTGCGCTATCTGGGCTGGACCGAGGCGGCCGATCTGGTCGTGCGGGGCATGGAAGGCGCGATTGCGGCGAAGACGGTGACGTACGATTTCGCGCGGCTGATGGAAGGGGCAAAGCTGCTGAAGTGCTCAGAGTTCGGCGCGGCGGTCGTCCAGCACATGGGCTAGCGCCGGACGGATGGGATTTATCCCGTCTCTGACCCCTTATTCCCGCACTGGCGGGATCTTGTATACCCAGCCGTACTTGTCGGGCGCGTCGGCGAGCTGGATCGCGCGCAGCCGCTGATAGAGCTCGGTGGTCAACCGGCCTGCACGGCCGTCCTTCGAGTAGACCATCTTGCGGTCCCGGAAGGTGATCGACCCCACCGGCGTGATGACCGCCGCGGTGCCGCAGCAGCCCGCCTCCGCAAAATCAAAGATCTCCTCGACCGGGACCGGCCGCTGTACGGGCCGCATGCCCAGCTCTTCGGCGAGCGTGAGCAGCGACATGTTGGTGATCGACGGCAGGATCGACGGGCTGGCCGGCGTCACGTACTGGCCGTCCTTGGTGACGGCGAAGAAGTTCGCCGGGGCGCATTCGTCGATGTACTTCTTCTCCTTCGCATCAAGGTACAGCACGTCGGCAAAGCCCTGCTTCTTGGCCGCCATGGTCCCGCGGATGCCGGCCGCATAGTTGCCGCCGACCTTCACGTCGCCGAGCCCGAGCGGGGCCGCGCGGTCCACGTCCTCCGTGATGAGCAGGTCGACCGGCTTGAACCCGGTTTTGAAGTACGGCCCGACCGGCGTCACGAGAATGAGGAACATGTACTCGGTGGCGGGTCGCACGCCGATCTGCGGACCGCTGCCGATGACCAGCGGGCGGATGTACAGGCTGGCCCCGGTGCCGTAGGGCGGGACATAGGGCCGGTTGGCGTTCACCACGCGCAGCATCGCGGTCATGAACAGCGGCTCGGGCACGGGCTCCATCATGACCTTCTTGCACGAGCGGATGAGCCGCTTCGCGTTCTCATCGGGGCGGAACGCGACCACCTCCCCGCGGCGCGTCTCGAACGCCTTGAGCCCTTCGAAACATTCCTGTCCATAGTGCACGGCGGTCGCGGCGATGTGCAGTGGGATGGTCTCGTCGCGCGTGAGCACGCCTTCGTCCCAGGCCCCGTCGCGCCAGAGGTAACGAATGTTGTAGTCGGTCTTGTGATACCCGAAGTCCAGGTTGGCCCAGTCGAGGTCCGCCTTGGTCACGTTGCTCTCCGCTCGCTCGTCAGGACGAGGACGTGTACGAATGCTCATTGGGAATCTCCCGCGACCGTCCCCACGCCGCACATACCCCCGCCCACCGGGTTCCGTCCCACGCAGCCTTCGTCCGCAGCACACACCACGCGCCGCTCCCGCTGAGTTGACGCTCGCCTGCTACTACATCCTGAGCATAGACTTTGCGGGAAAACCATGCAAGCGCGGGCCGCAGAGGGTCACCGTGAGTTGGCGGTCGCGGCGCTTGGGCCGACGGGCAAACGCGGATATAATAGAGGGTTTGTGCGTCAAAGCCGGCGAGGCACCCTGTGAGTTATCAGCCCGACGAACGACGCCACCTGCTGGGCGATGATCTCCCCGCGCTGCGCCAGTGGCTGGCAGAGGGAAACCTGGAGCGTTATCGGGCGGATCAGATCGCCGACTGGATTTACCGACAGGGCGCCGAGATGTTCGAGCAGATGACGAATCTCTCGAAGGAGCTGCGGGCCTGGCTGGCCGAGCGGGCGGATGTTTTCCGGTCGCGGGTCACGGCCGAGTCGGTCTCGAGCGACGGCACGCGCAAGCTGCTGCTGATCTGGCCGGACGACCAGAGTGTCGAGACGGTCTGGATTCCCGAGCCGGAGCGTCACACGGCCTGCCTGTCGTCGCAGGTCGGTTGCCCGGTCGGCTGCGGCTTCTGTGCCAGCGGCCAACCGGGCCTGGCGCGGAACCTGACCGCGGGCGAGATCGTCGAGCAGGCCCTGCGCGTCCAGCGGTTGATCGCCGCCAGCGCCGAGCCCGGCCTGGAGCGGCCCGCCCGGCTGTCGAACGTCGTGCTGATGGGCATGGGCGAGCCGCTGGCCAACTACGACGCGGTGGTGCGGGCGATCCGCATTCTCAACGCACCCTGGGGGCTCAACATCGGGGCCCGCAAGATTACGTTGAGCACCATCGGCCTGCCCAAGCAGATTCGCCGGCTCGCCGACGAAGGCTTGCAGCTTAACCTGGCGTTCTCCCTGCACGCTCCGGAGCAGAAGTTGCGGGAGCAGCTTGTTCCGTGGGGCAAGGTGCCGCTCAGCGAGTTGCTCGCCGCATGTCAATACTATTTCGAGCAGACCGGCCGCGAGGTGACGCTCGAGTACGTCCTGCTGGACGGCGTCAACATGGAGCAGCGGCACGCCGCCGAGCTGGCCCGCATTGCCCGCCGGCTGCGGTGCAACGTCAATCTGCTGCGGTACAACCCCGTGCCCGGACTGCCGTTCGGGCGACCGAGCGCCGAGTCGGCCTATGCCTTCCAGCGCGAGCTGCGTAACCACGGCGTCAATGCTCACTTACGCACGTCGCGCGGCCAGGATATCGAGGCCGCCTGTGGCCAACTGCGACGCCGGCTCGCGGAGCAGACGGAGGTTCCTGCTGCGGAGGGTCAAGCGAACTCGGGCGCGGGGGAATCGTACCCGGAGGCGAGGAAGGAGTAATCGGCGAGGCGTCGTCGCCGCACAGGGCCAAGCCCGAATCTGTATCTAGAAAGGTGGTTAACGATGAGGATGGGTATGGGCACCAGGTCGGCATTGATCAGCGTGCTGCTCGGGGGAGTGGCCACGGCTTGGGGACAGGCCGCGCAAGAGGCGGCGCGGCCAGCTCCGACGGCGACGAACCCGGGCCCCGGGCTGAAGCCGCCGCCGCCCGCGACGACGCAGCCCGTGCGGGACCCGCGGCTCGAGGTCACGCCGACGGAGTTCGAGTTCGGAGACGTCTGGCAAGGCACGCCGTGCAAGCGCGAGTTCACGCTGAAGAACGCCAGCGCGGAGCCGCTGAAGCTCATGGCGGACAGCAGTTGCGGGTGTACGGTGCCAACGCAGCCGAAGTCACCGCTGGCGCCGGGCGAGAGCGGCAAGTTCACGGTGACGTATGACACGAAGCGGGTCGGCCCGGCGCACAAGAAAGTGACGCTGCGGCTGGCGGACACGCGCCACGCGCTGTGGGAGATCCCGGTGGACGGGGAGGTGAAGCCGATCTACGCGGCGACCCCGTCGAACGCCATCGTTTTCGACGGGTTGGAAACGGATAGCGTGGCGGCCAAGACGATCAAGATCGAGAACAAGTACGACAAGCCGGTTCCGCTGAAGCTGGCCCCGCCCGCGCCGGGCGAGACGCGGTTCGACATCCAGTTGAAGGAGATCCAGCCCGGAATGGAGTACGAGCTGGTGGCGACGACCAAACCGCCGCTCGACAAGGGCTTCAACCGGGGCACGGCGACCCTCGCGACCGGGCTGCCCTGGCTCGAGACCCTCCAGTACCAGGTCAGCGCCAACGTCCAGCCGCGCGTCATCGCGACGCCCATGCGGCTGTTCGTGCCGTCCGACTCCACAGTGCCGGTGCAACAGACGGTGCGTGTGCAGTACCGGACGGACAAGCCCATAAAAGTGCTCGGCGTGCGGACCGACCAGGGGCCGGTGGAGTGGGAGCTGCTGCCGGCGCCGCCGGCCGGCGCCGGGCTTGCGGCGCACCAGGTGCGTGTCACACTGCCGGATGCGGACCACCTTCCGACCCGCGGGGCCCAGCTCACCATCACGACCGACGATCCGTCGCCCGAGTTCGCGAAGCTGACCATCCCTATCCTGCGCGGCGGGCCGGCGACCAGTGCACCTACACAGTCGAGCACGCAACCCCAGGCGGTGCCGATCCAGCGCCCGCCGGGTGCGGCCCCCGTGCCTGCCGAACAGAAGCCCGCGACACGACCATCCGCCCCGGGACCGTGAGGGCACCCGGCCGGTACAATGGGCGTCGATCCCGCTGGTGCGAGAATCCCTTCTCGCACCCACTTCGGCGGGAATCCCTTCCCGTCCGCCACGGCCGGGACGGAGCCCGGCCGCTACGTGCCGGACACTGAGGTCCGGCGCTACCTCGGCCGGCGGGGCGCCGGCCGCTACAATCGGCGTCGATGTTCAAGATCCTGCTGAGCGAGGCCCTGGATGCGGAAGCGGAGCAGCGGTTGGCTGCGGCAGCGAACGTGGTCCGCGCGCCGCGGAGCGACGAAGACACGCTGCAACAACTGATCGGCGACTGCGACGCGCTGGTCGTACGCACACACAATCGGGTGCCCCGGCGGCTGCTGGAGGGCGGTCGCCGGCTGCGCGTGGTGGGCGTTGCCGGCGTGGGAGTGGACCATGTCGATGTGGCTGCCGCGCAAGAGTTGGGCATCGCGGTGCTGAACACGCCCGCCGCTGCCACCGAGGCGGTGGCTGACCTGACTGTCGCCCTCATGTTGCAGCTCTTGCGGCCGATTCCGCGGCTGGCGGAGCAGTACCGGCACGGGCAGTTTCGCGCGGCACGGGCGCAGCCGCACGGGCGGGAGCTGGGCGAGCTGACCGTCGGGATCGTGGGCATGGGGCGGATTGGTTCGTGGGTAGGGCGGATCTGCGCGGCGGGCTTCGGCGCCCGCGTGCTGTACAACGACATCGTCGCCGTCGGGCCGTTCGACTACCCGGCGCAGCCGGTCGATAAGGCCGTCCTTTGGACGGAGAGCGACATTATCACGTTGCACGTCCCGCTCTCCGACGCAACACGCGGCCTTGTCCACGCCGCTGTGCTGGCCCGCTTTCGCCCCACGGCGCTGTTGATCAACACCGCCCGCGGTGCGGTCGTGGACACGGCGGCGTTGACCGCAGCTCTACAGGAGAGGCGGCTAGGCGGTGCGGCCTTGGATGTGGTGGAGCCCGAGCCGCTGCCGCCCGAGCATCCTTTGTTTGCCTGCGAGCGCTGCATCCTGACCCCGCACATCGCGGCCCGGACCGAGCGCGGCATGCGCCGGATGTGCGCCGTGGTGGACCAGGTGCTGGCCTTTCTCCAGGCCTGCCAGGGGTCAGCCGCCACACCCGCACCATGATCCACGGATTCGCGCTGCCGCGGCGGACCCGGACGCTACGCGAGGTCCGCCGAAGGCGTGATTTCCACGCCCGCTGACCTCATTTCTTCGATCGCCGCGGCGGAGTCATTCGCGCGGAGGTTCACCCCGCGGCAGCCGTCGAGGATCACGAAGGTGCGGAAACCGAAGCGGCGGGCGTCGAGGGCGCTGTACTTCACGCAGTAGTCGGTCGCGAGGCCCGCCAGGTATACGTCGGTTACGCCCTGCTGCTGGAGGTACTCGCCGAGACCGGTCGAGCGGCGATGGCCGTTGTCGAAGAAGGCGCTGTAACTGTCGATGGTGGGGTCGGTGCCCTTGTAGAAAATGCGGTCGATGCGGCGAGTGTCGAGTGCCGCGACCAGGGCCGCCCCGGGCGTGTTCTGCACACAGTGGACCGGCCAGAGAATCTGCGGCTGGCCGCCGAGCTCGATCACGTCGCCGGGCTTTCGGCCGGGGTGCTGGGCGGCGAAGCTGCCGTGGTCGGGCGGATGCCAGTCCCGCGTGGCAACGACGAGACCGAACAGCGGTTGCACCTGGTTCGCGACGGGGACGACCTGGTTCCCGTCCGGGACGCCGAGGGCGCCGCCGGGCATGAAGTCGTGTTGCAGGTCAACGAGGATGAGAGCGGTCATGGGGCGCTCCACTGGCCGCTCCCTCACGGTCGCGGTTCGGATCGGCCACGAGCCTTCAGAATCAGTTCCGTCTTCAGCTCATGCAGGCTCTGCTCCAGTCCAACCGGATACTCATGCGGGTAAACGAAACGCCGAATGCCCGGGTGCAGGTGCCCGAGTTGCTCCTGCACGCGTCGCCGGGCGTCGGCGAGCGTCCACGGCTCACAAGCGACCTCACCACCTCGAAATAGCGGAATCAGAAGGTCGGCGTAGCGGGTTCCGGGCGGGATGTGCTTGCGGCGCGTCATGTCCGTCGGGTCAACGATCGTGCAGTCGGCGGGCAGCGGACGAGCCTCGTCATAGATCATGTCCGCCATGAACTCGCCGTCGCTGTCAAAACGGCGCACCTGGAGAACGCCGGGCGTGGTGATCTTGGCGGCTTGCTCCGAGAGCTTGATCGTGTAGCGCCATGACTGACCCGGCCGGCGGATGGCGGTCATCTTGTACACGCCGCCGAGCGCTGGCTCGTCGTGGCCCGTCACCAGGCGCGTGCCGACGCCCCATAAGCCGATGCGGGCGCCCTGCTCCTTGAGGCTGGTGATGATGTGCTCGTCGAGGTCGTTGCTGGCGACGATCTTCGCGTCGGACAGGCCGGCGGCATCCAGAATCTCGCGGGCCTGGATGCTGAGATACGCCAGGTCGCCGGAGTCCAGGCGTATGCCCACCAGACGGTGACCGCGCTCGCGCAGGCGGCGGCCGACCGCGGCGGCCCGTCGCACGCCCTCCAGCGTGTCGTAGGTGTCCACCAGGAAGATGCAGTTGTTGGGCAGCGCGTCGGCGTAGGTCTCGAAGGCCTCCAGCTCGCTCTCGAACGCCATGACCCAGCTATGCGCGTGGGTGCCGCTGACCGGGATGCCGAACAGCTTGCCGGCCAGGACGTTGGAGGTCGAGGCGCAGCCGCCGATGTACGCCGCCCGGCTGGCGGCCAGTCCGCCGTCGATGCCCTGCGCCCGCCGCAGGCCGAACTCCATGACCGGCTCGCCGCGCGTGGCCTGGCAGATGCGGGCGGCCTTGGTGGCGATGAGGGTCTGGAAGTTCATCAGGTTGAGCAGCGGGGTTTCGAGGAGCTGGGCGGTGATGAGCGGGCCGCGGACGCGGAGGAGCGGCTCGTGGGGGAAGACGACGGTTCCTTCGGGGACGGCGTCCAGGTCGCAGACGAACCGCGTCTCCCGCAGGAACTCCAGGAACGCGCGCTCGAAGAGCGGTCGCTCGTCGTTGCCGCGCAGCTCCGCGAGGTACGCAATGTCGGAGTCATCGAAACGGGCGTGGGTCACGAAATCGACCACGTAGCTCTGCCCGCAGGCGACGGTGAACCCGCCGCCGAAAGGGTTCTTGCGGAAAGTCAGGTCAAAGACCGCTTCGCAGTCGGTCACGCCGGCCCGCCAGTACCCGTAGGCCATCGTGAGCTCGTAGAGATCGGTGAGCAGCGCCAGCGATGGGCGGTACAGCGTCGTCGGCCCTTGCATGGCTGATCCTCCAGTGCAATTGTAGCGGTGCGGCGGGCCAGCGGTTGCCGAGTCGCTGGTGCGAGAATCCCTTCTCGCACCCACTTCGGCGGGAATCCCTTCCCGCATTCTACGTCGGTCCCGGCGCGCCGGGAGGGCCGACGCTACCACGGCCGACACCCGCCACGGCGGGCAGGCTCAGGGTCGGCCGCTACATTCCCGGTCCCTGTTCGGTAGAATCGCAGTATGGTACGTCCTGAACGAATCGCTCCGCGCGAGCGGGGTGGCTCAAGCTGTATCGAACTAGCGGGTATAAGTCCCGCCGCGGTAAGCACCGGAGCGCCGCGTAGCAGGCCCCGGGCGAGCGGGGAGA
>Ga0315285_10000155_pt1 | contig 66439 bp, 113 predicted proteins | sample YL17G09_36_MG_FD_203698 | JGI IMG/M metagenome (GOLD analysis project Ga0315285, IMG submission 203698) | Sediment microbial communities from Yellowstone Lake, YNP, Wyoming, USA - YL17G09_36 | ecosystem: Environmental > Aquatic > Freshwater > Lake > Sediment | place: USA: Wyoming | collected... | reverse complement strand
TAAGTCTGCCAGTTCTACAGATCCGGTACGGGAATCAGTGAATATGGTCATGTTCATCCACCATATCCAGACCGTCTATTACACGTAAGGGATCGACTTCCCTTAGTAGTCCCACAATGATTGTTCCCACTTCGTGTCCACCTAACTTCTCAGGATCAATCTTGCTCACCAATCTTGCTACTACCATCCCCAAACTCCATGCCTGTATCGTATATCCCTTCATCAGAAATTTCCTTACACGGAGTAATGATCCCCCTGACTCCTCTTCCCGTGTAGGAGAAGTATAATATAATCGACGAGCGGCAAGATCCTCATAGAAACGATCACTACAACGACCATTCCATCTATTGATGTCTTCTCCTATGTACCAAATAACAGCCTGACATATTGTAAAATCAAAGGAATCAAGTAATGGTTGTATCATGGCTGGATATGTCCACCGAGTGATAAATTGTATCGGCATCCGTGGAGGAGCCAGTACCGTTATACCATTGGCCGTCTCATGCATCCTCCCTTTTCTGGAGATGGTAAGCTCCTGTGCTGCCTGTTTCAATGTCTCTACTTTATCTCCGAACAAGTCTATATCACTTACCCTCTCTTCCGCAATCACTGATCGGATAAATCCACCTGCTACCATCAATGTCGGATACTTCTTAATCAATTCTATTACATCCTTTGGTAATGATGTTACCACATGATGCAAATCCTCCTTAAGTAGTTCTCTCATTTCATTCCTCCTTTATTCCAATGATCCATAGCAATCATGCCCACTGGTTGTCATATTATCTGTATCAATCTCATTATCTCTTTCTTTGTAATCACAATCCAATATCTCCGTATCATCATCTTCAATATCAGGACATGGATAATGAGTACAGTCTTGGCAATAAGTATTCATCTATTCCTCTATCTCCATCCCATAGGCATTATACCTGATCTTCTTCTCATATCCCAAACACTTCCTGCACACACATAATCCTTCATGTATCATTGGGAACCAGTAAATATTACATGTAAGCAACTCCCTACATTTGGTACATTGTTCAATCCCACTGGCTCGCCAATCGGTCATTCATTCTCCATTGGTGGATACTCTCTGCTTAAATTCCATCCGCAATCCTTACAAGTTCCCCTTACCATCTCCTCTTCACAATATGGGCATTCCTTATATCCAGTAGCCATACATCGTTCAACACCCTCAGTCATCTCGGCTCGGTCTGTGACATTCATTTTCTTCTTCCTCCATACCCATTTGGTAATACTCATTGTGCCTTCTCTTTATATATACGTTCAATTATTTCCATCTGTCTATCCGACAGGAATCTTCCATTCTCCGACTGCTTCTGCACACTTTCCATAAATCCTGCTTCCCATACCGTCAATCTGTCATCATCCAATCCCTCAACAACCCACTCTACTCTCTCTTGTTGCTTCTTTAGGGCCGTGAAGTATCGTGCATAATCTTCTTCCTGCGTTGGCCGACTCATTCGATTATCCGCCCGCATTTCTTACAGACAACGTTAAAATATTCCTTAAAGGCGGTTGATGTATAATAGGCGTGCTCAAAATAATAGCATTTGCATCTTTCTTTCTCTTTCCATGCATGGCAATTCTCAATGATCCAATGCTGATCCTTATTCCATCGGATGTGGCCCTGTTGACACTGGCCACCATTGTGATCGTATTGGCAAGTCGTGCAATTGTTCATTCCTCCTTCCTTCCGTACCCATAAGGATTTCTCTTCCCACTTCTTGATGCCTTCTCCGTCTCTTCAGTGCAGGTATGCAAGTTGCGATGTGGCTTCTTCTGCTCTGCCATTACTCGTAATTCATAAGAAATATTTGTGCTCCGTCCGCAATGAATGCACCTACCTTCAATAATATTCCCATGGCAGAAGTAACAATAATCCATGGACCATCCTCTCTATAATAAGTAATAATAGTATATCACTGCACTTACAGATAATATTGGCTCTGCCAGGATGAGAATGATGCTAAGGATTAAAATGTTAATGGCCGTATTCAACATTTTCATTTACTCCCATTCACTCTCATCACTCGATGGAAAAACTTGCGAGGCCAGCACACTAAATGTGTTCAGTGGCTCCAAGATTTCAGTACCAGCTAATTCCGACACTTGACGGCAATCACGAATTGTAATGCCGAATCCTTTATATCCATCCTCTCTACCTTTTCCATACGTCTCATCTAATGCTGTAATTCTCCATGAGATAATATTTGCTTGGACAGCGTATCCTACATCCCCAAATCCTGCTCTCTCCATATTCCCTGTCCATTTCTCATCGACATATTCCTTCTTCTGTTTATGAATGAGAATGAGATTCTTATTACTGTCGTATGCCTTTCTCAGTAGGTCTCTGAATTCAGCATTGACGGGTGCATAATGATGTGGTTTCACTTGAGTTAATTTCCCGAAGGATGCCATACGCACAAGTTCCCACATCTCAGTTGCCGTATCCACTATCAATGTTCGGATATTCTTGCTGGCAAGAGAATCCATATAGCATTGTTTCATTCTCTTCCACATTTCTTCCCATTGCTTAGGTTCCGTGGCATCCCGATAATTGAAACTGGCTACATAAATCTTCTTGACCTTAGTAAATTTGGATATTACTCCCTCTAACCCTATATCCATATCAATGAGTGCAATCGGTCCAGGAGCTGTCAATGCAAAATGTGTCTTCCCTTGTTTCTCTCCTCCTTCTACGTTGAGTATGAGCCTGAGTATCTCATTGGTGGATGCTTCCTCGAACCCAGGAACCATCTCCATTCTTCCTTTTGTTACCTCGGTGTGTTTAAGCTTAGGTGCTACCATCTATCCTCCTCTCTGGGGCAAGAATGGGGAATTTACCCCATCCTACCCCAAATTCATGCGTTTTATGCTATTGTGGATGCACGGGATGGCCTTTTTAGCCCTGATTCCTTAAAAAGGAACCGATGATACTATCCCATCCTCGAAGCTCCAATTCCCTTCAATGGCACCCTCGGTCAGGAAATCCTCCTTCGCAGCCAGTTGTGCAACAGGCATACTCTTGGTCTTATTGAATACCTGTCCGGCCAGTTTCTTAGGATCAAGGCCCTTGGGATTAGCCTTCAGAACTGCAATAACAGCCTCGGTGGTCTTCTGGGATATTGCATCATCAGCCTTGCTTTTCTCTTTACCTGCCTCCTTCCTTTCCCATGGAAACTTGATAATATTATCTACCACAAAGTTGGTGCGTTCAAACACCTTTCCATCTGCCCGTGGCTTTCTGGGTGCCAGTCCTACTCTCTCAGGTTCTTTCACCCTAATCATATGGCACTCCATTCCCTCAAAGATGGTGCAATCAATTCCCATCTTGTCTTCGGGGAATTCTGCTGTAACGAGAGATTGCATAAGGATAATAAAGTTAGATGACTTGCTTAAGGCTCTTGCAGTCTTGCCTTTCTTATCTAACCTTATTCCATCTCCCGCTATCTTGTAGTCGTCAGCAGCGATCTTTCCACAACTAAAATACTGCTCCGCCAAATCTCCATCCTCCAGCCTCATGATGACCTTCAGTGCCGGAGCCTTGGGTTGGGTGCCATTGTAATCCCATTCCTGAAATCTTACTTCCTCCCATATCACGTTCACATTGTCGAGCAAACCTCCACCTTCCATTGCATCCGATGGCCGAAGACTTGCCCCTTCTTCCTGTTTACTTTTTTGTACTACCATAATTAAATTCCTCCTTTAAATTGTTAGATTTTTGTTTCCTCTACCATTCGGAGAGGTGTTTTTATTCCTCCTTTCTATGCTTAAATGTCGCCATGGGTGACGCCATACCCACAAAATGGCACCTTCTTGTTTATATTCAATGTGTTACCTTAAATGCCTCCACCCCCCTTATGTATAGGGAGTACGACTATCTATCTCAATATATAATATATATATAATCACTTATAATTATTGAATAAAATGCCTTAAAAACGCTTGGCGGCATACGTGGCGGCACTCTATTCTTCCAAAACAAGTTCATACTTACCTTTTAGAGTTAAGATTATTTGATTATCGTTTACCAATCCACTTAATCCCATTTTCCATAAATAGGTTCCAAAGCGTGGGGCATGGCAAGCCTTCTCTAATTCTCTTTTTGTATGTGGTCCCTGTGTTAATTTTTTAATGATGCTGGTCTGAATGCTTGCAAGTTTCGTTTCTGAACCTTCTGGATCAAGGAGTCTGCGAGCACAAAGTTCCCAATTGAGTAACACGATTACCCTCTCGGCGATATCAGCTATTACCGATTTCTCTTCTTCATTCACGGCAAATAGCATCATCAGCCGATGGCCGTAAGTATCAAGCCGTTTTGTTAGAGGGGATGGTTCCAAGGATAAGTACCAATCTTCAAAGTAATTCTGTGCTGGAAGGCTAACTCCCATCGAGTATTTTCCATCTACCTTCGGCAGAGAATCTACAAAACGAATGATGTTCAATAAATCTTCTTCCAATGGTATTTTCTCTTTTTCAGGTATTAATTGAGGAAGGGCGAATTTCCTTTCTCCTTTTCCCGTAACAACGAATAATCGATTGATGAACCCAATATCGAGGAATGCCGGAGTCCACATCCTTCTGTAAGTTTCGGCAGTGCAGGCGGATAACATACTGAGAAAAACATTTTCTAACATAAGATTGGTCTTCTTTGTCGCTGAGTGGTAAACATTTCTGTCAAAAAGAGTATTAACACAAGGGAGAAGAACGGAGCCATCTATTTGGGATTTTGAAACAAATGCTTTGAGTTCGTCGTAAACAAGCAGGAGATTAGATTGACCCCCAAAGCTCTTCGCTAATCCTTCAGCGCTTCCTACGCCCATACTCATCTTGAATATCGATTCCCCAGAATGCATCAGGCTATCCGAGACACCATATTTGTTTATGGTTCGATAAAAGAAATCTGTTACTTGCCGAATGGATTCAGACTTGCGATCATCGGCACTCTCTCCAATAAGTGCCGTAAACATCCTTGGCTGAGGTTTGATTTCGCTTTTTAAATATATCCTGTTTCCAACCATACTGCCCAAGCAAGTTAGGTAAGACATACTCAGGAATTGCCATGGACTTTCAATGTAATGCTCATAAACATAAGCCAACCGTGAGGCCGCTCCCTTGATAGTATAACGAGGAAAATTAATACCAGTATGATTCATTATTTATTCATCTATTATTAAGGCAGACCAGGCAAGATTAAAGGTTCCTATCTCCAGCGATTTCTATAAGGGGATAGGACATCTTAGGCTCGCCACACCTCTTTAATCCTGACTCAATTGTAATTTGAGTATGAGTACTTTCGTCACTGATCTGCCTCATCCTTTATGGAGTTAATGGCCAATGTCCAGGTCTCTCACTCATGTCCGTCAGGTTCTTATGTTTCTGATAACCAGTCACGATGGCTTGAGTGCCCTCGATGCACTGGCCATTAGATTAATCTCTCTTCGTCATAACCCGTAAACTTCTCACGGGTAGAATATTTAACCCACGGATGTTTCTTATACCCTTTTTTATAGATTCCCGTACCAACTTCCCATCCACCCCCAAATACTCAGCGGGGACCTTCTTAATATCCTCTACCTCGTATCCCCATATCTCTGCAAACACGAGTTCTCCAATTCCATCTACCCTCACACTCTCAGTCCCCTCATGCTCCTTCATCACCCGATCCCTGAGATTCTCATCTATTGCTCCCAGTGTGCTCAAGGCAGATTTATACTTCTCATCCACATTCTTGATGGCTGTTCGATACTCCTTGCATTCATCAGATTTCTTGGCTTCAAGATCCTTTATCTCGATGGCCACTTCCACCAATGCGGGAACAGCCGATTCCACCCATTTATCACCCTTCATCTTGCTTGCAAGTACCTTTTTTACTTCGTCTAAAATCTGCATGATTATTCCTCTTTTTTAATATATCCATTATCTTCGGCCCATGTTTCTAAAACTTTGTCTGGGAAAACATCTTCTGGGTCCAATTTATTCCCTATCCATTCAAGAGCATCATCTAACAGGTTAGGAATTTGATTAACCATGGCCTCTTGAAATCCTTCTTTTTCTTTATATGGAATAGTCTTCATCCATTCCTCCTTATCTATTCATCGACCGGAATAGTTCTACCTTCGATTCAAATTCAGCAATATACTTCTCCTTAGTATAATCCTTCACCGTCAATTCTCCAGGATTGTTCCGTGGGAGATTAACTGCCAATGCCCGTGTAGCCTTGGGCAACTTCCTCCCTTTCCTCCATTCATTATAAATCGGCAGATAGCCCCCATATATCTGTATGCCAATTTCATCATAGAGTGAGCCGGTCTTAATATCCACAATGGTAGCCCACTTATCTCCTTTAATGATGGCTACCCTATCCACCCTTCCTGCACACATCCACCTATTACTCCATACTACCTGTTCAATGAGTATCCATTTCTCAATATAATTAGCTACCCATGTTTCCCATGCAACAAGAGAGTCCGACAATTCTCTATGGAACTCAAGCATCTTTTCCATCTTCCTATATCGATGCAAATCTGAATACATGGTAATCTCATGTACTAACTCCCCATACTCAGCCGTCTCCTTGGATATGCGTTCTGCCTCTGTGGTTCCGACTCGTTGTTTCCATTGCTCTAACCATGGTTTTTCTCCAGCACCAGCCACATCTGAGACACGGGAGTATCTTTTACCATTAATGAGATAATGTGATTGGCCTATCAATACTGGAACGACTTTCTTCATTATCTATTCACCCCATGCAATCCCAATCTCTTAATGAGTACATCCGTCTCTATTCTCATCTCCCTCGCCAACAACAGTAATACTCTGAGAGACGGCTTTCGCTTCTTCCTTAATACTCTTGAGATATGGGAAATAGAGATTCCCGTATGCTTGTGCATAAGGGTATACGATTCATTCATCTATTCCTCGCTTCTCTCAATTCTGCTCCCCATCTCTCCCTTAGCTTTCTCAATGCCCTCTTCTCAATCTGATCAATACATTGACGGGACACCTTCTTCCCATGCATCCCAAATGATACCGAGATTTTCTCCATGCTCGGTTCACGTTTATCATCAGGCATCACTCTCAGCACACAATTGCCGATGGTACTGGCAACTATGAAATACCGGCATCCTTCTACATCACAACATTTCTCGTCAGTTGAACAAATTGGGAAGCCGCTTGGAGTACACTTCACGCCCTCACAATTCATGTAATGCATCAGCGCACCTCCACATTCTCAAGCCTACTTTTTAATCTGGCTTAGGATTTTATCTAAAGCCCAATATTCAGGATTGATGAATCCTGTGATGGTTTGCGGGATACAAAAGAAAACAACAATCCATAGAATACCTATTACAATCCATCCAATTATAGGGGCTATCATCCATACCTCATCCCAGTCTTTCTCATCTGCCCGCTCTATAGACATCTTTGTTAATTTCACCGCTATATAAGTGAATATAGCCAAGATCAAATATTGCAAACAGTCGATGGAGGCCGAGATTGAAGCCTGTCGGATTAATACACTCCAAAGATAGGATGCAGTTGTACCAAGTTCCTTTGCCAATTTTTCTAACAATGGAGTAATCTCTTTCATGTTATCCTCCTTTATTAATTATTCATTAACAATGTATGATGATTGATGCTTACTTCGCCAGCAGGTCCTTACTCCGATTCCACAGACTCATCAATGCTTGAGCCTGCATACTGATAACTTTCTTCTTTAATGTTCTCACAGTCTGGATAATTTGCACAGGGATCAATGTACCATTCTGGAGTATAAAGTACTGGGATTCAGGAACCATACGGGATTTGCGTCTGGCCCTATGCTTAACAGGAGTCTTTGATACTTTTTCTTTGGGAAGTTTTCCCAATAATTTATCCTTGGAGGAAGGAGATGATATACCAAATGGGTCAAGTGGAGGTGCAGGTGGTGATTGCTTAGATGTTTGAGATGGTGGAGATGGTGAAGATGGCGCAGGTATCTTTGGATCAACCTTCGATCCAGCCGAAGTTCCCTTTTCGGTTTTCTCCTTCTTCACCGTTAATGGTGAATGGCAAATCTGGCATGTCAACCTACTCTTTGGATTCTCTGCATTACACTCTGAACATGTGATTGTGTCTTTCATAAATTAATCCTCCTTTGGTTAGATTGTTATTGTTCTTTACAAGTTGCCAGCAGTTGATCTGGTCGTATAAGGTAATCTTTACCATTAAAGGTTAATCGAACATCTCTCCATTCAGAAATAGATATAAGCATTGCTTCCTTAAAACAATCGCCGATATTACTTCCTAAACATGGTATAGCCCTTACTTCAAGTACCTCAATTGATTTCATAAAATCATTCCTCCTTCATTTAGATTGTGTAATATTTCTTTCTGTTTTTCCGCTCGATACCAATTTAATTCTTGGAAGATCAAATATATCTCCCTTAACAATGTTTCCATCTCCATCTAAAGAATAGGAGAACTCGCTACCGAGATGATCAAGACAGGTCATAGCAATACTTATTTCTATATTGCTTATACAAGAAGGCATGTTGTTCTCTATAATCGTCTCGGTTTCCTCAATTGCTTCATCGTACCATTTTTTATTGAGATGACCGTAGCGCATTTTCCCCTGGAATGTATGATCTGGATTGGTGGATTCTTCTATATTTGGAAATGGGAAAGTATTTGGGATATGGTTCCATATTGGTCCATCTCCATGTCGAGTTAGATATGTTCGGGTTACAAGATAAACCTTAAAATCCAATGTTGTCTTAATAGTCTTCAGGAGTTCCAAAATATTTAAGATTCCTGTATTGGATCGAGTGAGATATGGCATAAACTCTTTTCTATTTTGGTCAAGAAGCATTCCTTGTCCACCCTCAAAAACAATACGGCGATCCTTATCTTTGGCAAGAAATTTGTCTATCACGCCATCATCGGGCCATATTACAATCATGTGGTCGGTCATCCATGTTCTAATCTTTAAGAATGATTCAACCGATTTTTTAATACTATCAGAATAATGCTTTACAAAATCACTCCATGGAATATTTAATTGTTTTATACGAAAGGGCATATATTCATTTTCAATAGTTCTCAGTATAGATGTAATTTCGTCATTACTCTTTTCAACAAAGTCTCGCATATTAATTTTGAGTTGCCTAAAGGTACTACGCTCAACAGTCTCATTTATTCCAATTCCCACAGTATCTTTTTTTCCATGAAATTTGGCAGAAAATTCATTAATAAACATATCGTAAGGAGTAGTAACTCGGCATCTTGGATCAATAAAAACCTCACGCATGGGGGCTTTTTCTATAAGTTCCTGCATCTCCCAAGCAAAAATAATTGGGTTCACAATAAAATGACTTGCCAAAAGTGTTCTTGCTCCCTGAAGAGAACCTGACCCAAAATGATGGAAGAGGTGACTGCGGCCATCAGAAAGAAAAACAGCGTGAGATGCTTGGGCACCTCCGTTAAATCGGATGTTAAGTGTATTTGAATCGGAAAGATAATTTGTGATATGTCCTTTTCCTTCATCGCCATAATTCATACCAATGACCGCAGTTGCTTCCATAATCTTCTCCTATAGGAAGGCATCAATATTCTTTGTTTTAGTGACGGTACTTGGTGTCACAGACTTAATGGCAGACTTTACAACTATTGCTGTCTTTCCGTCCCATGATGCCACAATCTCTTCTGGTTTTTTCCCAGCCATCATTTCGAGAACAGAAACTACTACTTCTCCGAGTTTCATGTGATCGTCAAGCGGAATTGTTCTCTCTATCCCGATCACGTTTTCCCATGATTTCTTGACTTCAGTGAATTGTCTGGATGCGTAGTCTCCTTCTTTGATGATCACATGGTATACATTCCATTCCATTGATACGAGATCGAAAAGTTCTTCTGCCGAGAAGTCTCTCATTTGCCCATCTCCCATAAATTCCTTTATTGCATGGGCGGTTATTTTGGGGGTAATTTCTTCATCTCCCACGGTGAAGATAAATCCCTTTCGGCCCCTTTTGGAAAATGAATCTATTTTCGTCCTGTAGACTGCAAAGTACCAAGCAAGGATATAGGATTCGTAGTTGTTTCCACCTCCACCTCCCTCCAGAAAAAGTTTTTCCAACTGTTCAAAGATCCGAATGTCCGCCTCAAATTGAGTGGCCTGGAATGGAGCATGATCGCATTCAACATCTCCGATACCCAAAATGCAGATATGAGGATTTGTAATTGGTTTCCGATTGTAAATTTCCTCGCAGATTGTCTTGAGTCCTTTCCTGGCAATACTGTCAAGAACCGGAGACATTGAGCCTGTTACATCCAGAGCCAAGATGATAGGGGTTGATTCAGGATTATCTAAACCATCAACTGATTCTCGAATACGGAACTTCTTTGGATCAAGGACATCATCGAGTGCCCCCTTACTATAAATATGTTTTGTTGTGGTTTTTGGATCATGATACTTTCTTGACGTTGAAAAACTATCCCAATCCCTTGAACTGTAACTTCCGCCTCCCATAATAATTACCTCCTTTAGTTAGATTGGTTAAAGGTTAATTGGTATCGAGGAGAGAGGACTCGAACCTCCGAACTGCACGGTCCCAAGCCGTGCCGTCTGCCGCTGACTTACTCCCCGATGGCTCATCCCATTAAGGTATGACGAATAATCTCGTGCTTCAACTTCTTCCTCAGTGCCTTCATCGCTCTGCCAAGACTAATCTCTCTGCCAAGGTTATCATCCGGTGGATCAACATGGGATCGTCTCGATAGTCCTTCTGCAATTATAGAATAAGTATTATTGGTATAAGTGAGGCGGGTGAGGGTAAAGGTGACTCCTTGATAAATTACTTCCTGCTTTAACCTTGATGCATCAATTTCTGGGAATTTCTGCATGGGATACCTCCTCAATCTGGCTATCACATGATCGCAAAACTCACTTGGGAATCTATTTATCATACTTCAATGAGATTCCCAATTAATTGTTGGATGGTTAATTGCTGTTTCATTTTCTCCTCCAAATTTCAGCTAAAAAGTTATGATTTCTAATTTTCAGTGTGCCATACCAAATATCACGCCAGCCTTTATTTGTCAAGCATTTGCTCAAAATATATGTGGCATGAATTTTGCCTAATAGGCAAAGAGTCCACATATAATGATTTTAGTTTTTTACATCACTAAATCTTGTGTTTTTATGTAATCGAAAATTAATCTTTTTGAAAAATGAAGTTTTCCTTCATGGATACGTCGGTGGCAACTTACGCATATCCAAATCACTTGAAATGGTTTATTATAATCTGGATGATGTGCAACAACAAAGAATGGACTACCACAAATAGAGCATATACTGTCTAAATAACTAATAGAAAACTTTTTCAAAAAATAATGAAATGTCTTTCTACATTGAGCCTTTCTTTTATTATCTTTCTCACACTGTTTGCACATGCATGGATGCCATCTTTCTCCTTTGACTTTCTCACGGTGAATAAATCTTCTCATTATGTCTCCAAATTAGAAAAATAAAAAAGGCTTTAAACCGAGTCGAGGCGGTAATGGCTTGTTAGTCAATACCCTCGGAATAAAGCCTCTAAATTTTCCTAATAAAAAAGCCATTTCAACCGCCTCAACTTTTACAATATAACATAAGTTCAGAAATGTCAAGCCTCCGAGGCAAAGGGAAATTAATATCACAATAGCTTGTGGTTCAGGGTAATTTTCCCACAAGAAGTGTGTCATCTTCCATACCTTCAATCGCTTCAATCCATTCTCCTCGCACCCATTCAGCCACCAATCGCTTGATGTCCTCAAACGGAATCTCAGCAACCATTTTTTGAGATTTATTATTTATGATCTTAATCTCCCCCGAATAATCTCCATGATGAACGAATGTAAATTGCTTCCCTTCTGTTGTATGCATATTCCTATCTCCTTTCAATACATCACAATTACTATTCCTGCCCCAATTGCAATTATTATTCCAACGATCCATGTTACCATTCTGCATATGCGGTATATTCTTAGCTTCATACCATTCTTCATGCCTCGTTACCATTACCTCGTTATTAATTAATCATGGCTATTGCTTCATTCTCAATCCGCCATGCTTCCTGTGTCGTTCTTGCCGTCCAGCACTCATGGCAGTATTGGACCTCCACGTTACCAGTACGCAATGCAATAATGGAGTAATTGAGATCCCCACAGATGGTGCAGATATACATCTTACACTTTCCCGTCCAGCAATAGCTCATTTCTCATTTCCTCCTTTCTTCTTAGCCTCCTTCGGCCAACAGCAACAGCAAATATCCCTGCCATCATAGTTGATCCCCGGCCGGATCTTACAAATGATGCAAATCTTTTTTCCTTTATCCATTCTACTTTCTCCTTTCTTTTTTCATTCTTTTATCTCTAATCCTTAACCACTGAATTATTTCTTTATTCGATCTAATCGTTATCCATCGACCAAATATTCTGGTTTCAAAGGGTCGATCACAATGCAATGATTTGACCTGTCTATATTTATGTTCTTTTTCCATCTCATTTTGAATCTGTTTTCTTTCTTCATCATTCATATCGAGGGTTAAATACTACTCTGAATCAATAAAGTGATTTAAGATATAATCCGTCTATTTCTTCTCCCCTATCTCTTTTGTCACAAAGTTCCTTACAATCTTTTAGCTTAAAAGCCCAGTGCCATTGATAATGATTCGGATCATTGAATCGATCTCCTTTTTCAGCTTCAAATCTCTTTATTGTGATATGGCCTCCAACCGTCTCAATATACCAATCTTTATACTTTCTAACAGGCATTCTGTTTTTCCTTTCTTAATCTTCAATCTCAAATGTATAAAACTGAACGAATCTTCCGCCGTCCGTTGTCACATCTTTAAACTTATCTTTCTGAATAACTATTTCTTTACCCGTTATAGCATCGAAAATACTCACTGTCTTATCCCAAAAGAATGGTAAGCAATGACTATTTATGATCTTCATTCTTTCTTCTCTCCTTTCTCTCCCCTTATCAATCCATAAGCCACCAACAAAGCTATAAATATAATGATGGTCTCGGTCTCGGCAGTTATAGCTTACTCCTCTCTCTGTAAATATTCCCTCATCAGTTGGAGTTCATCGAGAAAATATCCTGCAGGATTCTCCCCTGTATCAGCCATATATTGTAAATCTCTTCCCAATGTTGGAGAATTGATTGCTTCACACAAATCAAAATAATTCTTTATAGGTTCATGCTCTTTCATTTTTGGTGTCTCCTTTCTTCCCTGCACCACCTTAAAGGCAATGCAGGGAGGGAATAAGGGTTAAATGATTAGGCTGCCATTGCTTCTTTTTGTGTATGCTCGATAGTTCCGCATTCCTTAAGATCTTCCCATATCTCAATAAGAAGCTCAAGACTTTTCCCTGAGACATTGACCTTTGCACCATCAAACCAGTCCATAAACCAATATTCAACTTTTGTTATATTTAGATTTTCATCTGCATAGAATCTGAATTCATCTGAGGGTCCACCCCAGGATAGTTGATATCTCCAATATCCTCTTCGTTGTTCGTTGAATGTCCCAGGAGCTACATAGTCAAAGCATAATCCGTATTCATTCCATGTTCCAAGGTCGGGATCGCTGGCTTCACAATCCTTTTTGTAGAGATTCCAGAGAGTAGTCAAGTCTTCCATTCGTCCTTTGTAATGCTCCCTTATTCTGTCTTTGCATTTTTTTTGTTCTTCCATTGGCATATCTCCCTTCCCTCCGGTGTTCTATCGGAAGCGTCTAAGTTATTGAATACTGGTTCATGGTTTACCCTTCACCTATCCCTTATCTCTTGTCCTGCGTCATCTTGGACATCAATTTTAAACTTCCAAATGAGTTAAACCATGTTTTCTCATTAATGCCTTAGATATTTCAATATCTCTTTCCATTTCTGTATTTCTTCGAGTTTGGTATATTTCTTTTTTGTACGGTTCGACAGCCTCACACATGGCTTGATTGAGGTCATTATAATCTGAATCGGTAAACCAGTATTGACTTCCGTATTCAATGGATTTATGACCTTGATCTTCGTCAAATTGACCTATGAATCTGATTGTATCTTCTGGCCTCTCAAAATAGGTTGAATAAAAACCCATCCTGTTATAATGAGCAATGAATGAGCAATGAAGCGATAGGTGCTTATAAAGTCTATCTGTAAAATGTTCTACTTTCATTCCATTCTTTATAAACGTTATCCATTGCTTCAATACCATTTCTTTCTCTTTAGCTGTCATAAATTCTACATCTTTCATAGTGCCTCCATATCTCCGGTGTTGTGCTGGATAGGTCAAGGGTTCATTCCTATTGAGCACTAATGGAAGTAATTTCTTGACCAGATAGAGAATCATTATATATTGGTTCGATTCCCTCATCTGTCAATCTCATTCCTATTAATGCATTCAAAACCACGTCATAAATATAAAATACCCTTCCGTTTTCCATTTTATTCTCCATTCCCTCGGTGATCTATCGAGGTAGTTAAGGTTAACTCAATCTGTTTATGTCGTCATTCCTAATTGACGGCGCAGATACCGGCGCAAGGATGACTTGATTTGCGCCCTTGCAATATCTTCAAAGTCTTTGCATTCTTGGTTGTAATATTTCAGATAATAACCGATTGATGACTTTGCAGCGATTGAGACAGGAAATACTTCGATTGCATTTATTAACAATGAAGGGACATAATATCTTTCTCTAAAATGATCTAACAAATGATCTGTTCCAAATACTGTTTGGCCTGTCTTTATATCCTTCATTAAACAACCCCAACAGTCACCAGGTCCAGGCTTCTTAATCTTCCCATCAAACAGAGCCTTGACATATCCTTCAATATACTTCTTGATCTGTTTATCAAGCTTCAATAGCTTCTTTGGATCTGTGCCATTGCCTGTGACTGTGCCGTCTACATGAATGGTTATTCCATCCTTATAGGCGTATGAATGGGAGTTGTTAGCAAGATACCAAATCTTATTAATCTGATTGATTCGCCATTGTGAGGGTAAGTAATTGTTGAGACGCTCTTTTGTTGTACTGGTCAACCATCCATTCACATTAATGATAATATTGCCATTTGGATGGTAAGTTATAATGTCCGTATGGTGATAACGGATAGCCTTATTCCCATTTGGATAAGTAACCTCAAACGTATTATTATCTAACCTTTTTACTTCAAGGTTATAAGACATTGCAATATGTTCTTTACTGTCTCTGCATGGCCTCAAATTACACGTGACACACTCTCCACAAACGAGACATTTCACGTGATTCTTACAATCCTTCATTAACTCTTGTGTTACTTCCCTTTTAGTCAATCTTTCATATTCCATGTCAACCCTCTCTTTCTTCATCCGGTATTCTATCGGATAGGTTTATATAATAATGATAGATTAAATCTCTTTTTCTGTTTCAACAGAGTATAAAGGATACGGCGCTTTCTCATTCTCAAACCAATCATGACCCAGAGCATACGTTTTCACTCCATCCTTTATATATGTGTCAAGATTGCCTGTATCCATTTCTTCGTCATCATTCCTTCCAATAAAATCATCATCCAAATTATTAGGAATAAATCTCATTTATCACCTCTCTTTCTTGCTTCGATGATCTATCGAGCAATCAAAGGTTAATCCTACTATACTAACCGCCATATTCTGAGAAATGAATAACCCCTATTTTCATAAATATATTTTCCATCCTTTGTTTGGTGTTCCATTTCTTCACTTAAGGATTGACTATCAATATATTTATACTGTTTTCCTTCATACTCTTGAATATGGCCATATTTCAATGGTTCATAGTGTCCTGGAATATATTCACACAGATATTTATCATTTAAATCATCATCCAATTTGTTATGATACTTCTCAATCCAATATGGCACTTCAAACCATGCACCATTAAAGATTTTTTCCGGTGCATCTCCATCTTGATCGAACATTAAATAAGCAAAGGCTCGATCAAGATAGTCTTGCATTCCTTCAAATTTCTCTGGATTATCAATAGCTATTTGTAATCTCTTACCTGTTTGAAATATTCTTTCATTCATTTTATAACCTCTCTTTCTTGTCTGTTGTTTTATCAGACTGTCAAGGTTTATTACAATACCATTGACCTCGTTTAACATAAACTATTCCACAAAAGGTTTTATTGCAACGAGCCTTTTTCAGATAATTACATCGTTCTATTTTCCCTTCCTTTGAGTAACAAGATTTTAACTTACAATATTCAGTAATTTCTAATAGAGTTTTCATATTATATCTTATCCATTAAGGGTTAATTCCAAATTTCAATTTATATTGTAGCAAACTCCATGCCAACCCAAAATAATAATTCCTTAATGATTTCATACTGCCCACTTTTGAACAAGTGCAGTATTCTGCAACCCGGTGACAATTTACGGACTGTTGAAATGTCGATAATTCATTTAAGCCCATAATTTGATTGAGAATAAAATTTTATATACTGAGTAACAAAGTTTGTCAACTGAAAACCGGCTTCTCTCTTTTAATGATACACACCTGCACCTGTATCCGCTCATTCACTATGCACCTGCACTTGATTGCTCACACTCACGTGTACGCTCATATGTAATATGTATGCTCATATGCATCTATACGCCTGCGTATAAGAGATAGATGTAAAGTTGTATAGATAACTATACAAGTAGGTTGTAAGGTTGTATAGACAACTTGATAGGGAGTTAAACAGTTAATTTGATAATACGATTATACTATCAACAGATAATCAGACATTAGTACTATCCCGGATTATGTGCTTGTGATCTGATTTATAGCTATTTCACAATGTCCTATTATCAAGGGTTTGCTGGTGGTAGGAAAAATGATCCTTTAAGTATTATAATATAAAGTATTGAATGTATTAAGTAATACAAAAGTTATACAGCAGACATAATTCTTTCTTATCAGACGTTATTTATACCTATGTCAACCCCAGACATACCCCATACCCCATAGTCGTGAAAGGCCCATGCCTGCGTGATCCCTTCTACATATATGTGACTCTACCCTCCCCCATACACAGAGTATATCTCACACATACAAGTAGTTACAGTAGTAAACCTAACGTGATACATTAATAAAACTTAATCTAACACATTAAGATTGTACATATAGGTATTGGATATTAATGGATATTAATGGATATTAAAATTAAATCTAATGTGATACATCAAGTTATCGTAGTGAATGTAACCTGAAGTTATCGTAGTGAATGTAACCTGATACATCAATAGTTACATCAAGTTATTATGGTAAACCTAATATGATACATTACTTGTAGTGTATAGATGGTACATATATTGATATCGTCAATTATTATGCCAACTCCATAATTAAATTTGGATCTATATGTGGGAAATATTCGTGCCAAACCATGATGGAAATTATCGTGCCAATGGCTAAATGTATTTTGATGGATGGATTGTTGTAGGATGGGGTTGACAAACGGCGGAGATTATGATATGGGATAGGTGCATAGGAAAAATAAAATATTAATTATAGAGGAGGTGATAAATATGCCGTTATTTGAAGTAGCTATTTTGGAGACACCGACGAAAAAAGAAGTAGAGGAGGTTAATGCACAGGAGAAATTGATATTCGGACCAGAGCCAATCGTGGCCAATGATGGTCAGTCAGCAGCTATTAACACAATACTGGGAAAAGGTATAAAGGTAGATATGACACGGATGAAAGTGCTTGTACGCCCTTTCTAAAAAGCGGGTCAAATGATAGCCCCAGTATTGGCTCGCACAATCCTTCCTGGGGAATTCAAACAGAGAGTGGCTATTATATATCAAGTGGTTCTCGTTGTGCGACATTTACAGCAGGTAGTCTAAGACTAACATAAATATATGGTACATCTCGATTTACCCTCCTTTCGGCGAGGCCCATCGGCGGAACGTTAATGCTTGTGGGCCTCAACTATTTATAGGAAATTAGCATGGATGGTGTTTGTATAAAATTTTCTAACATTAGAAATCATCCTAATCTTTTGGAGTTGGGAATTATCCGTGATGAATTGGAAAATCTTTTTCTCAAGGGGATATTTGATCGGCCTGAAAAGAATGATCGTGTGTATACTATTTTAATGCTTGATAAAGAAATGTCCGTCTCCACTTTTATTGACTGCTTAAATACAATGATGGAAGAAATGAATGAGATGACTATGGTGAAAATCAATGGGTAAATCTCAGACTATTGAAAAAACGATAACAAAGTCTAAGACAAAGGTTGGCGGGCAGAGTAAGAAGGGAGCACAGCATGTGGCACACCTGCGAAAATACCAACGGCAATTTGATAGGACGGCCAAGAATAAAGAGAAAGCTTGGAGTATGCATCTTGCATCTCATCCGAAGGATCTGGTGGCAAGGGAGAGTATTAAAAAGGTAAGATCAATTCAACATTAACAATCATACACCAATCAGGTGTATGGAGGAGGAAACCATGCAAGAAACAGAATATAAAATATCAGAAGAAGAATCCAAGAGGTTAATGGAGTTCTTTAAAGGAAGTACAGATTCCGAAGTTATGTCCAAAATGGATAAAAGGTTGGATGAGCTTCAGGAGCAGAAATATACTCTCATTCAACGTGTAAAGATTGGACGGAATGATCTGTGTCCATGTGGAAGCGGGTTAAAATTTAAAAAGTGTTGTATTTCAAAAGTCGTGTAATCTATGGAGGAGGAAACCATGAGAATGAAAGGTATAGAAGTAAGTTGTACAGGTAGTGGATTAACGGCAAGTCAGTTAGAGAAATCCATGAAAACCCAGACGAAGCAGGTTTATATTTTAACGATCAAACCTGCATTGTTGCCGGCAGAAAGGCATAAGATCGAGAAGGCCCTTAGAAAATTGGGCTACAAATGGCTTGGGGGTGGAATCAATATCGATCTATCACAATGTGATATTTCATTTCAAAAGATGAAATGAAAGGTGAGAGGAGAAAACCATGAAAATAACAATCGGTAAAGAAGGATTACAATATTCATGGCAAAATGAATTTCCAGAAACAACGGAGTGTTGTCGATGTCAAGGCGAAGCAAGAATTGGGTTTGTGGCACATGAGGGTATGAATAAAGAAGATAAGCCAATCTGTCCACGGGATTTTATCCAATTTGTAGCAGACCTGCATCCCAATGAAGGCAAGGGGAACTATTGGTTACATGATTGTTGTGCGGTGGCTGTCTACTTTTGCCGTGAGTGTTTAAAAACTACGGCTCTCTACAACCAAGGATGAGGAGAAAACCATGAAAGCGTTAGATGACGGTCATAATTACCAATTGAAGCAGATGAAGCAGAGCAAGGTTGCACCCATATTATCCTTCTATGAAATGAGGGATGATGGTACGATCATCAATGGAACGACGAACGAGGAAGTGATTAAAGTGTTGATTGACAGGATACGTAGGATGAATGCAAAGTTCCCTTGTCGGGAAAATGCTGTCGCCATAGGGAAACTGCGAGAGGCCCTTTCTTGGTTGGAGCGTAGGACGGCGGATCGGGAAGCCAGAGGAGTAGAGGGGAAGATGGAGCCATGAAGCCGCATTGCCATGGATGTGCCCGATGCTGTCAGGTACTTTGCATCCCTCTCTCATCTATAGGCTTCGATCTCAAGTGGGTAGAAGGCCGAGGGGGAACTATTAAAGGTATGGAGGCATTCCTGCCTTCCCGTTGCAAGTGGTTGACAAAGGATAATAAATGTGAGATACATGAAGAGAAACCGGAGTTCTGTAAGATGTTCCCTATGAACTTTGGGCCACAGGCATGGTTGAGGAATATGGGGTGTTTATACTATGGGTAGGCCACCAATAGAACTTTATGAAGTAAGAGATGATGGTGCATCCTTTTTCGTACAAGGTAATGAGGATACATTACGTATGTCTCCGCAAGAAATATTTGATACAATAAAACTATTCCAAAAAGTTCTGTTTGCATGGCATGAGTTGACAGGGAAGAAGATTGATGAAAGTCATCCGATGTAGGAGGAATAGATGACTGAAAATATTGGGCAAATGCGGGATCGTCATGAGCGAGAGATAGCTGAACTGCGTGCCAACTGTTCACATATTGAATTGACTAATTGGATTGATTATATGTGGGCACCTGGACATTTTGCAGGCAAGGTTAGATGCTGTGTAAATTGTGGAGAAGTACGGGAAAGGGATTATGAAGCTCTGCCAACCTTTATGATAGATGGAGGATGATATGCCGGAGATGAAAATCATTATTACATTGAGGGAGGATGGAAGCTTGAATGTGAATGGGCCATTGGTCAATAAGCTACTCTGTTATGGGATGCTGGAGCAAGCAAGAGATGTGGTACGCAACTTTGAGGAACCTCCAATGGTGCAACCTGTCAGCAATATGCCTATTGGTAATCTATCATTGTTTAAGGGAAAGAAAGGAGGAAGCTGAAAATGACAACTAAAGCATGTAAAAGTGGAAGGGCACACACACCAATTACTTCAGAAAAACAGAGAGGACTGTTCGGCGCAGAATATGCTCGGAGGAAAGCTGGCAAAGGTTCTCAGATGCCTGGTATTACTAAAGCAGAATTGAAATCTCATCTTAAGGAGGCTGGAGGTAAGGATCTACCTGAGTCCAGTAAGAAGTCTGGGAAGGGGGATCACAGTACTGCACAACCATTATAGGAACCTGTAATGAAACTTGATAGTCTTGAAGACATGGTTACAGAATTATTGAAGGAGTATAATAAGCACAATGGTTCTTCGGCAAAGTATCTCTATGTAAGTCCTGGGATAATTTTAGACAAATATATTCTTGGATTAACTGTAATTGAGGATATAAAATGTCCCAGAGGGTATTTCTATGTTACGGCACAACCATTATAACTTTACATTATAGGAGGATATAATATGCCAAACGGTATTAGAAAGATGGAAATAGCTGCTGGGATAGAAACTCCAGAGCCAGTAATGCCTTATAAAAAGGGTGAGAGAATCAAGAGTGGGGAACAGGCGAGAGAATGGACGGGACCAAGACCATGGAAAGGTGAGAAGAGTAGGGAGATAGATGGAAAGGGAGATCATAGTACGGCGAAACCACTATGAAACCATCTGCCGAATCTAAACTGAAGATGCGTATTGGAGATAGAGATTTCGAGTTATCATTTATTGATAGCAAAGATAGTCTTAAAACCACTTCCGCATCTGCTGCTGGCTGGCATCAAAGAATAGTCATATGTTCCGATGACAGGAAAACTGATGGATTAATGAGTGATCTGTGGCATGAGGTTGCAGAAATGATTAATGATACCTACAGTCTCAACCTAAATCATCAGACCATTGCTACCTTTGGATCGGCTATTCATCAAGTATTAAGGGATAATTCAGAGATATTATTAGCCATTGCAAAAAAAGGAGAAAGATTATGAAGAAGATAGCTAACACGAAAGCATCGCCAAAGTCCAGTTCCAATCAAGGTAATACCCCTGATCCCAATACCAGTGAGGGATTGAAGGGACATAAGAAGAATGTGATTGCACCCAAGGAACAGGGTGGAACGGGAAGTAAGGGGCCTGCGAGTCCACTATAAATTCACAGTGTTTACTAAATAGTGAATATGCATTGATTGGTGAACGCAAAGATTGATGGAAGCTGCAATAGATACTTCTACTTTAGAAGACACTCCTGCCTTAGAGACTGATACTCCCGCCTTAGAGTCTGAGAGTGAACCTGAAGGTGAGCCTGCATTTAGAAGAGGTGCAGCCAAGGGACACAGGTTTTTTGGCGGAGGGGGCAGACCTGGTATGCCTCACCGTTCTCCTCTTACCCGTGAGGAGAAGACAGCAATCCGAAAACTATCTGCTAAGGGTGTTAGAGGGGCAGAGATTGCCAAACGATTTAATATTAACATTAATAGTTACTATAATTTTAAATCCAGACTCAATAAACAATTAGGGCTTCACAACATTGATAAAGAAGCTCTATTCTCTGATCGGCCAAGACTAATATTTAGGACACAGATTGCCGAACCACAACCAAGAAGGGGAAGGCGTGGGAGTGCGAAACAGACTCCCCTTGTGGCATCATTGGCTGATGTAGAAGCGAAACGGGTAGCCCTTGATACTGGAGAAGCCATACCACTTGGGATTCGGGAAACTGTTCCTTCACTCAAGGAGTGGGTAGAAAAGAATGCCATCATCCTTGATGGTGAACCATTAACATTTAGAAAGCATGAATACTTAATAGAACCTTATACTGAGGATCATCCGTTTACTGTAAATGAAAAAGCAACGCAGATGTGTATTACTTCTATGGAAATGTGTAGGGTAATACATCGAGCCAGATTTAGGAAATATAGGAATATTCTTTATTATTTTCCATCCAAGACAGACGTTATAGACTTCAGTAGAACTCGTATTGCTCCCCTTATTGAAGAAAATCCAGACACAATAGGCAATTGGATACAGGAAACAAACAATACTACTGTTAAACGTCTCTGGAATACATTCCTTCTTTTCCGTGGAATGAATAGTGCTATTGGTGTCAAAAGTGCTCCTGGGGATTACATTATATTCGATGAATTGGATGAAGCAACTGAAGATCGAATGGCGATGGCATTAAAAAGATTATCACATTCTCAGTTTAAAGAAATAGCCATGCTCTCTAATCCTACTCTTCCTGACTATGGCATAAACAAGCAATTTCAGCGCAGTGACATGAGATACTGGTTATTGAAATGTCCCAAGTGCAATAAATACACCTGCATGGAAGATACATTCCCTGAGTGTATTGTGGAATGGGATGGAGGAGTGGTGAGACTATGCCAGTCGTGTAGAGATGCCGAGTTGAATCCATCGGTAGGTGAATGGGTGGCCAAACGTCCGGCCATTACTAATATTAGAGGCAGACACTACAGCCAGTTATGGAGTTGGTTTGTATCTCCACAAGAAATATTGGATGAATATAACACTACATCTAATATTAAACAGTTCTATAACCTTACTATAGGATCAGCCTTTGTCGAAGCAGAGAATAGACTTACTGTTAGGGAAGTACTTGATCTGTGCAGGGATGATGGAATAGCCGATTCTGATCCTGGGCCATGCACTATGGGTGTAGATCAGATGTCACACTCGCTTCATGTAACAATAGGGAAACGAGTGCTGGAGAAAGCAGGAAAGATAGTCCATATTGGAATTTATAAGGATTGGAGCGAACTTAATACACTAATGGAGAAATTTCATGTTAATCGCTGTGTGTGTGACCTCCAGCCGGAAACCCGTAATGCCCGTGCATTTGCAACGAAACATAAGGGCAGAGTATTCCTGAATTTCTACAGAGAGCGCCAGAAGGGAGATTACATCTGGGATGAAGAGAAGATGATGGTTCTATGCAATCGTACCGAGAGTCTCGATGCGTCCCATTACGAGGTACAAGAGGGGAATATCACTTTTCCCAAGGATTGTGATCTTATGAAGAAGTTTGCAGAACAACTTCATAATGCTGGTAAGGAGCTAATTGAAGAAAAGGATAAAGATGGGAAGCCCACTGGGGCTAAGAGATATGTGTATAAAAAGCTGGGGGAAGACCATTTCAGGCACAGCTTTAATTATGAATGTATGGCAAGGCAGTACCAAGTTGATTTATTATTTCCTGAATTATTGTAAGAGAGAATGTTGCGATGACAGATCAAGAAAACAGATTAGAAAGTTTATTAAAGAAATGTAAGGAAATCGAAATGGAGCAACTCTCTTGTCCATTTCATGTTTTTGAAGATCATTATTCTAAGTTAGGACCAGAATATTCTGTTGTCGGATCAACCGTTTGTGTTTTATGTGGACTTAGAATTAATCCAATAGAGATAAAAAATTATAAACATACTTGGACATGAGTGCATGGTGAGGCGGTATCAAGTTGATTTGCTGTTTCCAGAATTGTTATGAGGAGGGATATTATATGTTACATTGGATCAGGATACAGTTGGACAAAGTATTCTTGAGCGATCATGAATGGAAAAAGAAGTATTGTTCCCATCTCTTTCATTATTTATTTGAGATGAATGATGAGGAAAGACATCAAATGTGGGATAAATATTATGAATATCGTAAAGAACATCCAATTTAATAAATCAATATCAGGTGGACTTATTGTTCCCTGAGTTGCTATAACAATTAACCATTAGAGAGGAGGATATAAAATGAAGTTTGATACGGCCAGAAAGGTGCTTCGGATAGTAGATGATAGAAAAAGGATATCAGCGTGTCTTCAGCAAAACCAAAATGGAAGCGCACAGGTATTCTATGCTGATGATATCCACCTGAACCGTCTGCAAGAAGAACACAAAAAAGAGGTGGTTAAATTATGCTATAGCAGGATGGAAGAACTTGAATCTGAATTAGAAAACTTAAAAGAGGAGGATTAATCATGGAAAAAGAAGATTTGAAATTGCAGTGTGTAAGATTGGCAACTGATATTATTGGTCCACATCCATCTACCACCTATGTTAAGGCCAACAAGAAGAATTTTGCAGATGATGTAATGGAGACTGCTAAAACAATCTTTGAATGGGCAAGCGGGAGATCGGAAGAACCAAAAATGGTGGATAAGATGGCTGGAGAACCGCTATTAGGCAGAGTTGTTGAACCACCTACAATTCCGCCTCCACCCTCTCCACCTTTAGATAAGAGGTATGCATCTCATGTCAAACCGTAGAATCCATACGGCAGGTGGGCCATTCACCATCGAAACCAATACTGATGGCAGAACAGACAAGGAGTTCTTCCGTGGAGCCAGAGTAGGATTGGCATGGCCGACTCCCGATAATCCAGGCGGATACTTCTGCATCCTTGCACAGAGGGACATCAAACTGTTGACCGGACAGTACACTCTATCTATGGTAGGAGAATTCAAGGCTCCAACCGTCAGTGGGCTATTCGACAAGCTTTTTGATGAAATGGGAATATTCGGAGTGACTGAGATATGCACCGATTTCAATAGCAAGTATGACTCATTTTCTCAGTCTCTTTATGAGACACATCGTAAGAAACGTCCTAAACAAGAGGTTCGGTTGAGGGATGCACCTAAAGCCTATGACTTCTTCTATGGCATAGAAATGATTAAGCGTTGGCTTCGGGAAATAAAAGGACTTGACATTCCACGGGAATTTGTGATACATTCACAGCTTAGGGAGATTAAGAAGGATGACCCGCCTGAGAGGTTCTTTGCGATTAATGCTTTACGGTATGTACTGGCGGAGTTTGAGGTGAGTGATGCTCAGCAACCAGTGAAGGTAGTGGAGAAAGGGATAAACCCAAGAGCGTGGACATAAGAGAGGAGATATGAATATAATTAAATGTTTCATTTGTGAAAAGCAACTTGATATAGAAAAAGGAGAAGTGCATTTAACAAATAGAAAACATCATGTTTGTGATCAGTGTTCTTGGTTTTGGCCAACAGATATTATCCACAATGTGAAAATGGAACCTGATACATTTCCCTTAACGGAAGATATGTGGAGAGAAATAGGTCGAAAGAATTGTTTTATTATGAGTTAATTCTATTAAAAAAAGGATATATTATCAGGGATAATAGACATGACATGGGAAGACTTGAAAGAATTAATTGAGAATAAGGGAATGACAAATCAGACACAAGTTGATTATATTGATATAGATATTTTATACAAAGAGGAGTTTATTGTTGTAGTTGATGAAGGCAGAGAAGTTGGAACTAAGAAAGTGACTATAAAATAGAATTCTAACATTTGGGTATATCGCCAAGGGCATGGACATGATAGAAACAGAATATTAATTAATAATCTTTGGGGATAGTCGGGTAGCTCCCGATAAATCCCTCCCCAATGTAATTGGAAAAGCCATCTTCGGTGCACCGGCTGGAGGTGGCTTTTTTGTTGGGTGAAATGGAGGGAATAATGGAAGGATGGGTATGTCCACGTTGTCAGAAGGTATATGCACCGTGGGTAAGGGAGTGTAATTGTAATCCTCCATATCGAGATACGATAACTTATCCAATAGAACCAACTAATCCTTGGGTAATTCCTTGGAGTCCTTTTTCTCCATCATATACGGGAAATCCATTTCCCAATGTATTTGCAGGAGTTAAATGCAACTTATAGGCAACGATCAACTCAAATTAGAAGAGGAAGCCAAGGCCAAGGCAGATCGTGAGATGAAGGCCAAGGGAGATACGCCATCAGATATGATGGTGAACCAACTCTCAGGTCATGTCCGTACCGCATGGGAGAAGGCCAAACTCGAAAAGATAAAGTTCCATAATCAGATGATTGCCAACCTTCTCCAGATCCGTGGAGAGTATGAGCCAGCCAAATTAGCCGATATTAAACAACTTGGCTCCGACCTGTTCATGATGATAACAGATGTAAAATCCAGAACTGCTAAGGCTATGCTCAAGGAAGTTTACTTCCAATCAGGCGAGCGCCCATACTCCATCGAGCCAACTCCTCTTCCATCTCTCAGTCCACAAAACGAAAGGCTTGCTGAAATCACCTTTATGGCCGAAGTCAACAAATTCATGCAACAGGTAATCGCATCCGGTTTAGACCCATCAGCCATCCAGCAGTCCATGATGCAAGCTCTTCCTAAATTTAAGGATCAGTATAAGGCTATTATCATGGACATTGCTAAAGATAAGTCCGAGATGATGGCGGCTAAGATAGAGGATCAGCTGGTAGAGGGAGGATTCTACGAAGCATTAGCATCATGTCTAATGGATATTGTGGATCTCAAGGCTGGATTCATAAAGGGGCCTATCTACCGTAAGAAGAAAGCCATGGATATTGAGGAGAGTGCAGATGGACGTGGGAAAGTAAAGGTGAAGGATGAGACCATTCCTACCTGGGATTCTCCATCTCCCTTCGATATGTTCCCGCTTCCAGGGGCCACTAATATTAATGATACAGGAATCATAGAACGTCTATTCTTTACCCGTACCGATCTGCAAGATATGATCGAGCTTCCTGGCTTCGATGAAGTGGCGATTCGAGAGATCCTTCGTACTTTCACCGATAGAGGTTGGCATGAATGGACTTGGGATGAGCAGGAACGCATCGAGGCAGAAGGTAGAGAGTCGTCTCAGTATTATACCTGGGATAAGATAGAATGCTTGGAGTACCATGATGCCGTAGAAGGAAGATTGCTTCTTAGCTGGGCAGGAGAAAGTGAGGATCAGGGAGAGACCCTTTTTGGAGTTAAGATTGATCCAGACTTGGTGTACCGTGTCCAGACATGGCTCATTGATAGATGGATATTAGCAGTCAGGCTTAATGATAATCCACTCGGCCTAAAACCTTATTATAAAGCCTCCTATGTGGAGGAGAAGAATTCTTTTTGGGGAAGGGGATTGCCGGAAACAATTCCTGATGCACAGTCATTAGCTAACTCAGCTATTAGGGCATTACAGAATAATATAGCATTAGCAAGTGGACCACAGGTGGCATTTGATACTGAATCTCTTGCACCTGGACAAGATGTAACCAAAATATGGCCATGGAAGATTTGGAAGTTTGTTAAGAATGCATTCTCTTCCCAGACTGAACCCTTCATGCAGTTTTTCCAAGCACAAATGCATGCTTCTGAACTCCTTAGTGCTTATCATGATGCCTCCAAGATTGCTGATGAACACTGTGGGATTGCCGGATATGCGCATGGAGATCCCAACGTGTCAGGAGCTGGCAATACTGCATCGGGCCTTTCCATGTTCATGGGTCAGCAGAATCGTGGAATTAGGGAAGTAGCATTTACTGTTGATACCAATATCATCATACCTTTAATCAAGGCTCAATACTATGAGAACTACAATCTTGATGAAACATTGGAATACATCGGAGATACGAAAATACAGGCTAAGGGTTCAGCATGGCTTATGCTCAGAGAACAACAGGCACTCCGACTCAATGACTTCCTGCGTAATGCTGGTACTATCCCAGTGTTTCAGGAACTTATGGGACGTGAAGGATTAAAGTATGGGCTGAAGGAATCGGCTAAGAGTATGCATCTGGATGCCAGTAAGTTGGTGCCGGAGGATCAACTCAATCCCTTACCGATGCAGGGGGCTGTGCCTCCACCGGCAGGTGCACCACAGGTAGATGCAGCAGGCAATCCCGTGCAGGGAACGGCTAATAGAATGGTTCCTACAGGACCGTCTATGCAATAAAGGAGGATAGTAAGATGGCTAAGATTATACCAAGAATATCAATTATACTTCCAGATGGAGCATCCGCAGAAGTTCGGCAATCCAATCCAGCAAGTATATCAGCCAATACTGGAAGATGTCAGGGAATGTTATGCATGGTAAAAATAGTTACTCCAGACTTCACAAATAATGTTACGACTTTGGTTCGCCTTTATGATCGGAATGGAATACTTCTGGCTGAATCCGAACCATTAGACAAGAACTCAGGAGCCGCAGGATATGTACTTCCTTCCAGTATCCCTATTACTTATGGGGAGTATGTAACGGCACAACCAAGCGGAGATCCTGGCTCTAATGGTACGGTTACAGTTGATATGGATTATATTCCAGATCACTTCATGGAATTAATATAAAAGGAGGAATTTAAATGTCACGAAAGAATTGGGCAGACATATATCATCTTGGTTTCGGCTATCCACCTTATTATACTCCAGGTGCCATCATGTCATTGGTTCCTGCCATTGCTGATATGGATGACTTTGATGTTGCTGATGCCGATGCTGATAATGAGAGGTGGAATGTAGGATACATAACGGGTACGGAAGGTGGGTCGGCAGACATCAATACTACTACGGCAAATAGATTAATGGTAAAACTCGACCCCGATGGAACCCCTACCGAAGCCAGATATGCAGTCAATCACGCTATCCCATTTTATGCTGATATATTCAGTATCATTTGTGACCTGTCATTAACTTGGGGATCTGTGGATAGTGCGACTGCAAAAGCAGCAGGGATGCTATTGTCGAAAGGGACAACCTACGATTCCACCAACTATATTGCCATTGAGAGACAGAAAGGAACGTCCATTAATAGATATCAAGTTCGATCCAAGTTGAATAACGCAGCAGAGGTCACTGCCAGTGTGAATACGACTGATGATGCAGTGGCATTTAAGATTGAACGATGGGGAAAATCGTGGAATCTTTATTACTCAACAGTCCAATATCCACTTTACAATTGGGTACTAATAACCAAGGTCGAAGATCCATCTAATTACATGACGAATCAAGTTACACTCTTCTTTGAGTCATACTCCAAAGGAACCAGTACCTCAGAGATTGTTCAGGGAGACTTCGGGCATTTCAGATATATTGTTTATGGTAGTGGTGGAGAGCAGTTTATTGCAGGTGTCTATAATTCTGCATGGGTTACATCAAATGCAGATGGGAATGTATTTGAGAGACAGGAATATGCACAAAGCGGTCTTGAAGGTTCTGTGAATGCTATCAATCGTGCAGTAGGCAACCTTCAAATTCTTTCTGCGACAGTTGATCTCCATAATAGTGCAGGTAATTATACCATTGCAACTGGAACAACTCAGAATGTAACTATTGAGTCTGTGATTTTTTCTCCAAGATTGAATGTTGCCGATGATACTGGTGGAATTACTTCAATTTCGGTTCAAACCGATCATACCACTCCGCAAGTCATTATTTCTTCAACTGAAGGGGCAATAGCAAATCTAACTGCATATGCACAATTAAGTTGGACTGGAAAGATACTTCTTCAGACTGGAAATTTGGTGCAATTAACGATTGCTGGCGGAACGGCAGATACTAATCCTACAACCTGTGATGTGATAATTCATTATCGAGCTAATGTTAATGGAGGATATTTGGTATGAGTACCTATAGAAATGGTGTTCTTTTAAATAGGGCAAGATTATTAGTAACCGGCCAGACGACCAGTTATGTGGATTACGATGATGGTTATTATGAGAAGGGAATGGCCAAATCCTACACGGTTTTTACCGCTGGAACATTCTCTGGTACTACCACGATTGACCTTACCCATCTGGTTTCAACCCATATTGCATTCGTGAAGGGAACACCCGATACATTAACTTCTGACACAACCAACTTTACCACCCTGTTCGTGGCTGGTGATGTTATTCCCGTCTCTGGGTCTCCAACGCCAGGAAACAATATAGCACATACGATTGCAGCAGGAGGCGTTGCGGCTGGGACAATCACATTGACTTCAAGTAATGTCTTAACGAGTGAGGTCGAAGGTGCAAGTATTACCATCAAGAAACGTGAGGCACACAGTAATGCCTGTGTGTTAGATAATAACACAGGCTTGATGTGGTCTCAAACAGTCTCGGACAAGATGGGACCTGCCAGCGATGGTAAACTTCCCTGGACTACCATAAGTGGGTATGGAATATTTCCCTATGTGTTAGCGGTAAACGCTGCATTGTTAGGGGGATACGGGGATTGGAAAATAGCTGATGATGTAGAACTTTTCAGCTTACGTCATATGGAGCAACCCATCGCAGCGCCCGATGCGGTGGCATTCCCTGGGTGGCCTACGAGCGATTACTTTTGGTCGGCTACTACGCACCCTAGCAACGTTGCTTACGCCATTATCGTGAGTTTCGGCTATGGCAACGTGTACAGCGTCCTTAAGACTGCTCCCTGTTTTGTTGCTTTGGTCAGGGGGGGGTAAGGGATGAAAGAGATTTTTCTTTCTCAAAACAAGGTTGCAATCATTGATGACGAAGATTTTGATGCTGTTTCTAAATATAAATGGTGCGCTGTATGTATTAAAAAAATATGGTATGCAAGAGCACAAATTGAGAATCATCTCGTTTATCTTCATCGCTTTTTAATGCAACCTTCTATCAAAATGGAAGTTGACCATAAAGATGGAAATGGTTTGAACTGCATTCGTGAGAATATGAGAGTATGTAGACCCCTTGATAATAACCGAAATCGTAGAATACAGAAAGGGAATACATCTGGTTATAAAGGTGTTTGGTGGTATCCCCGACTTAAAAAGTGGGAATCTGGAATTAGTGTAGAAAATAAGTCGATTCATCTCGGCGTATTCATCCAAAGGGATGATGCAGCATTAGCCTATAATGAAGCGGCTAAATTATATTATGGGGATTTTGCCAAACTAAATAATATTCAGACTGGAGGTTGAAAATGGGAATTTTAGGGGATTACACCTTACAGCAACTAAAAGATGCAGATGTGACCGTTATCAGAACCAAATTTAAACAGAAACTTGACCTGATGACCAAAAAGCAACTTATCATTCTCTATTTAAAGGGGAATGATCTTGATATTGAGAATCTTGAGATTCAGGGTAGACCAAGTGAGGAATATTGGCCTGATGGCCAGATAAAAGAACGGATCAACGTAACAAGAGATGTTCTTGGAAATATGATCTCTAAGGAAAAGATGACCGTAACTTATTACGATACGAAGGATCGGGAAAGAGACATAATGATCTTCACCAGATATGATTCACAGGACAAGGAGTTGTCGGTAAGGAAACTTAAACACTATCCTGATGGAAGGCAACCGGAGTGGATTGAATGATACACCCAGACGAAGAAACCTTACGGGCAATAGTAGCCATTGAAGGTAATCCCAACTGGGATATGATACTTTCGTGGATTAATGATTCTATATGGAGTATACATAAAGAGTTAGGGGTTAATCATTTTAACGCCGGAAGAATTGCTGAGTTAATGGATATACAACACAAGATTGCAAGTGCGAGAGTAACATTGAGGAATATTACGGGATAAATAAGATATGAAAGATACAAGTGGATAATAGATAATAACCTATTCCAGTGCGTTGGCCACGCCTCCTGGGAGAAACCAAACGGATAACAGAAAGCCCATTGTCATGCATGACTGACAGTGGGCTTTTTTGTTTGGGTAGTTTGATTGGCCACCATTCTACCAGACCACGTAATGGCGGCGGTAGGAAATCTAATACATTGAGCAGACCATGGAACATTGATTCCGTATGGCGCTCACAAGGAGGATATTATGAGTGATAAGTACACTGATTTGCCATTGGACATTAAGAGTAGAGTGAAGAAAGCTGACCAATTCATCATTGACAGGCAGAAGGCTAAGGAAGCGGGTACTCCGCCTCCGGCACCACCTGTGGAGTCTATTATAGAGCCTCCTCCGGTTGTTGCAGTAACACCTCCGGTAGAGCCACCTATAGAACCACTCGTGGAACCGCCTGTGGAACCTGTAGTGGAACCGCCAGTTGAGTCTCCTGCACCAAAGACCTACACTCAAGAGGAGTTCGATAGGCTTCAGCAGGAATACAGTAGCCTCAAGGGTAAGTATGATAAGGAACCTGCTGAATTACAGAGACAGGTCAACTTTCTGACGGAACAGGTACTGAGACTTACTGAGATTAAGGAGACACCGCCTGTTAAGACAGAGGTTCCAGAGAAGCCTGTACGGGAAGTTCTTATGGAGATGCCTGAATTCAAGACGCTTAAGGATAACATGGTTCCTGAAGCTTTTGAGGCTCTTTTAGGAAGCCAAGAACGAGTCTATAATCTTGCATTGGAACGTGCTCAGAAGCAGGCAAATCAGACTATTGTTCAGGAAGTAGGTAAGGTAGATGCTAAGTTTGCTCAAACCGCAGAACAGAGATTCTGGGCGGATTTCAATAGGGAGTACTCTGATTGGGTAACAATTAAGGCCAGTCCAGAATTTCAGGCATTCGTCAACGAAGAAGACCCACTTACCGGAATCTCAAAGTATGCCATTATCAAGGATGCTTTTGACAGACGGGATTTGGGAAGAGTAATAAAGTTTCTGGATATTGCAACAGGGAAAAAGAAACCATCTGTGGTTCCACCTGTAGGCAATCCGGCTGCTGTTCAGGATAAGCTGGCAAGTAAGGTGGCACCGAATAGAAGTGATGGACCTCCAGTCTCCACTGCACCTCCAGCCAAGATGACGGTAGCCGAGGCAATTAAGGAATTAACCAGCATGTCTCAACTGAAGAATTGTGGATTGTGGAAGGGTACGCAGGATGAATACGTTAAGCGTGATGCTACTCTCCGCAAGATTATCAGTGTAGGAAGCCGTGTGCAACCTTAACCATTAGGGATTATCCTTAATGGTTAAGCAATAAACATTAACCAATATGGTTAGTGCATTAATCATTAAGGAGGTAACATCTTATGGCAGTCGCAAGAGTATCGGGGTATCCCGATTATAGTTCAGCAGGAACCAGCGCCTTCATACCTCAAATATGGAGTACGAAGCTGGTTGAAAAGTGGTATGATTGCTAAATGTTGCAGTCCCATGTCAGAGAAATTTGACACTGTGAATCGGGTGAATTGCTGGAACGCTGAAATGCCAATCAGCAGCCAAGTCGCATATGTAGAGGAAACTCAAGGGATGCGGAAGGTTCAGAGACTAAGGGGTGACGAAAGAATAATCCCCACACGAGTGCCCGACACCCTATGGGGTGATGATATAGTCCGGTCTTACAGGAAATGAACCGTAAGATACTGAGGATAAAGAGCCTCAGTGATAACAGAAACGGCAACAGTAATAACTCACATCAGTAACACGAATTAGCCACATAGTTCGTGTAAAACTCGGCGAATTGCGGGGAAGCCTGAAATGGTTATCCGCAGCCAAGCTCCGTAAGGAGAAGGTTCAGAGACTACAAGCTAAGATTAATTCTCCTGGGCTTCATGCCCTGATGGAGGCAAGATGAAAGTAGAGACAAGGGGAATTCTGATTGGGATGTGTTTGGGTGATTCATATCTGAATGTCCGTTATAGACATAATGGATATAATGGCTATGTAAGTTCAGAGATGAGAATTCTTCACTCAGTTTCTCAACTTGACTATTGTGAACACAAGGCTGGGTTGATAAAGAAACATTTGGGTGGAAACTTCTCAGTAACATTTGGAATGCATGGTCCAAAGAAAAAATATAGATATTGTGCGTTCTCCGTGTCTAATCCATATTTCAAGCAAATAAGAGAATGGTTATATCCTAATGGAGTTAAGACCTTTTCTGAAAGAGTATTAAGGATGTTAACTCCAGAAGGAATAGCAATCTGGTATATGGATGATGGGAATGCGAGAGTAAATAGAAATAAAGAAGGATGGATTTCCTCTGTTGCTACTAACATTGCTACAATGTGTAATGAGGATGAGATTCATATAATCCAAAAGTATTTTCAGGATGAATATGGAATCACATTTAATCTGAGATTTATGAAACAAGTTTCCGAAGGTAAACAATGGCTGATTGAAGCTAATACCCAAAATAGTCGGGAGTTTGTTGGGCTTATCCAGCCATATATTATTCCATCAATGATGTATAAAATTGCACATGTGGCAAATCTTGGTTTGCACGAGCACCGAGCACCCTTAGCCTACTGTTCTAAATGCTCTGCTTCAATCTACGATATTCGTAGGAAAGGACTTTGCGTTAGATGCTATTCACGAAAGTATTACAGGGAAGTTTCAAGATTTCGTGATGGTAGAAAATCTAAGAAAAAGGATGGTAGTTTTTATAAGGGTGATGAGATAGTCCGGCCTTGCGTGGAAAATAAACCGCAAGAACTTGGGGATAAAGAGCCTCAAGGATAACATAGCGTATGAAGGGTCGATTAAGGCCCAAGGTGATACCGTCTGGATCAGAACCCGTGGTACAGTTCCGTGGCATACCTATCAGAAGGGTATGCAATTGCAAGCTGTGGACAGGGTTGAATCTCCATATATTCAGCTTCTCATTGACAAGGCAGCCTATGCCAGATTCGGGATTGATGATATTGATAAGTATCAGTCCGACATTGACCTTATGAATCAGTGGGCAGAGGATGCTATCGAGAATGAGAAGATCGACAGGGATACGGAAGTATTAGCATGGATCGCTGCGAAGTGTGATTCGCATAATGTCGGCATTGCAGCAGGAAGAGTCTCAGGACTCTATAATATTGGTGCATCAGGCGCACCCGTGGAACTCACCAGCGCCAATATGGTCAAATATATTCTCATGGCTGGTGGGGTACTGGGTGAACAGAACGTGCCACAGGGTGGATGGTTCATCGTTATGCCGGAAGCAGCAGCAGTATTGCTCAGGAACTCCGATGTAAAGGATGCATCCATGATGGGAGATAACCAGTCAACATTAAGAAGTGGGAGACTGGGACGGTTGGGTAACTTTACTCTTTATGCCTCCAACCTACTTCCATCCTATACTGATTCTACTACGGGTCAGTTGTGCTGGGATATCATTTTCGGACACCCATATGGTATCACCTATGCATCTCAGTTCGTAGAGACAGATTATATAGATAAGCCGGAATCCACATTTGGGAAGCACATCAAATCCCTGCACGTGTATGGGTATGAGATGATTAAGCCTGTGGCAGTCGGCAGAATCTATGCTACTGTAGTTTTCACATAATCACTAACCCTCCGGCTTCTTAATGGCCGGAGGATTCTGTAATAAGGAGGTAGATTACTTATGGCAACAACTTCAGCAAACATTGCGGTAGGAAGTGCAGGGTTCCCTTGGGATGGAAAGGATAAGTCTACTTGGATTCATCAAAGGGTAACTGCAACAACGGCTAAGCCTCTTGTAGGAAGCACCGTTTACAGAATTATGAATATTCCGGCAGGAGCATATGTTGAGAGAGTGGCATACAGGATTGTCACGAAGAGTAATATTTCGAGTACCGTGATGACAATTCGGGCTAAGACTCCCGTATCAAGTGCAAGACTGATTACGTCTGCATCGCTTGCTACTACTGCAGGGAAATATGCATATATATCCTCAACTTCAGGTACGGCTGCCAGTCAAGGTAAGTTCTTTGAGGTTGCAGGAACCATTGACATTATTGCTAAGTCAGTAGGGGCTGCCAACACGGTTGTCATTGACGTATTTGCCAAGCTTTTAGATTTGAATGTGAATACGACAAATGATACGGATACTATTTATCCGGCATAAACAATTTGACGGAGGGGGGACTCATAATCCTCCCTCTTTGAGTAACAAGGCTGGGAAGCACAGACGCTTGTGAATAAAAAAGGAGGTTTATTATGAGAAAGGAAGAATATTCAGTTGGACAATTAACGGTTGATAACATCATTGGTGGAGGTATCAATCCATTTGTCAGAAGAGTTATCTATCTTGATCCGACTAATGGAAGTGATGGATATAGTGGTAAGAAAATAGATAGTGCCAGAAGGACTATGGCTTCTGCTTTGTCATTAATCCAGAACAACAGACATGACATGATTTATTATATTTCTGGAACAAGCGGAATTACACTCACGGCTGCTATGTTTTGGTCAACCACTGGTCTTACTGGTGGAACAACTCTTAATTACAGCAAGCTTTGTGGAGTTAATTCAGGCAATGCTCAGGGCGCAAGGTCAAGGATCTTCAATGCATCAAGTGGAGTAACACCAATACTGACGGTTGCTGGTACTGGAAATTACTTTTCAGATTTCTACCTCTCTGACAGCAGCAGCGATGCTCATGGTACTGCCCTTGTTAGTGGTAGTTACAACAGGTTTGATCGAGTGAATTTTGCAGGACCGTTAGGTAATGGTGCTGATACAGCTTACAGAACCTTGACAGTGACGGGTGCTTACAATTTATTCAAGGATTGTGTTATCGGATTGGATACTGCTCCGATGTCTGCCGCTAATGGGCTTCTCAGTTTTGGGGCCGCAGGTGTTAATCATCCTATGAATTTCTTCGAGGATTGCCGATTCTTGATGCAGAATAACACCAATAAAACCCCATTCTTTATTTATGATCAGGGCACAACTGGTCAGGGTACTGGTTCTTTGTTCAAGAGATGTTCGTTCATTAACGTACGTGGACAGGCTCAAACCCTGACATATGCAATATCTTGGGCGGAAACTGGTGGTGGATTGCAACATGTGTTTGAAGATTGCGTGTTTGTTGGTGTCGATGACATCATCGCAACTGGGAATGTGAGCCGTGCTGTCTTTACAGCATACGGTGAGACAACTACAAAGATCGGTATTGCACAACAAACGACTGTTGGATAATTCTAATTAGGAGTTTAGAATGGCTGATAAAATTGTTCTTAAATGTGGAAGATGCAATGGGGATGGTGTTGTTCAGGTTATGGGCATAAGTGGTGGTGTTGCTGTTATTAACAGCCAGTATGATTGCCCAGATTGTTCTGCTTCTGGTTATATAGAGTCAGGGCATAATGAGAACATAGACCTCAACGAAAAATTGGATGCCATGGATATCAAACTTAATAAAATTAGTAGCAATCTTGATGATATCATGGTCAAGTTGGATGTATAAGTAGAAGCATCATAAACTTTTAGTAGAGGAGGATAAAGTAATGAGTGATGCTATACCTGATATTCAGGAAAGATTAAATAAGATACCACCAGGGGAAGTGGGAGCAGCAACCCACTTCCTCGGTAGGTATCGGGAATTTGATACATGCTTAAATACCGCTTGGTTTCCTCCAGGAACTATTAAGGAGTACTTCTTGGGGGTTGATCCCTGTCACCATTACAATGAGATGGTGAGAAGGATGAGGGAACGAAATCTTGATTGGTTATGGATACTGGGAGATGATCATCTATTCTGTCAAGATTTGTGGCTCAAATTATATGAAAGAGATGTGGATATAGTGGTGCCATTATGCCTGCGCAGAAGTGATTTTACTCCAATATTGAATAACGATGCAGCAGGAAACTTTGCTGCCATAGAAGATAGTTGGCCTTATCTTATTGATAAATCTGGGATGATAGAATGGAATGGGACTACAGGTAATGCTGGTATGCTCATCCGAAAGCATGTTTTCGATAAGATCGAGGAGCCATGGTTTCGGGCAGGTAAATTAAGCCCTGAATTTTCAGGTTCTGATCTCTATTTCTGTCATGCTGCCCAGAGAGCAGGATTCAAGGTGTTTATTGATCTCGACAATCCTATAGGTCATATCAACCACATGGGTATCTGGCCTCGCAGGAGTGAGGATGGTGCGTGGCATATAGATATAAAGATGGCATGAGGAGGATAGTGTGAGTGAGCAAAATGGGAGAATCGTTTATTACTGTGAGACAATGAAATTCTTTGGTGAAAGGCTTATACGACACTTCGGCTATCGGAGATATGATCCAGAAATTGATATTGATAAATCAGTATTGTTCGAGGGATTATACTTTCCAGAGGACTATCGAATATTTATTAACCATCATGGGGAACGGTCTGTGTTCTGGAATGGGACAGATATTAGAAACCTGTTAGTATCTTATGGGTGGCAACTCATCATGCAGGAGAATCCGGCCAGACATTATTGCCATACAACCATGGATCAAAAGGTATTGTCCAAGGCAGGAGTAAATGCCATTGTCCATCCACTGTTCTTTGGAGACATCAATAAGTATCAGGTATCCTACCACCAGTCGGATACGCCACAAGTGTATTTGAATACTCATCCACAGAGGGAAGAAGAATACGGTATTCCATTGGCGTTGGAAGTAGCTAAAGAGATGCCGGAAGTCAGATTCCATATCTATGGGATTGATGGGAAGAATACCGAGAATATAATCTACCATGGTTGGGTGGATGAAGAAGTTATGGATGAAGAGATCAAACATTTCCAGGGATGCTTCTTCCCATACTCAAATTCTGTAAACACTCGTATTTCTCAGGTCTGTCTAAAATCTGCATTCATGGCTCAGTATCCTATATCCGTCAACCAACTGGATGGAGTATGGTATGCACCTGACAAAGCAGAAATAATCAAATACTTGGGATTGCTCAAGGAACAGGTAACTCCTAATTATGTATTAAGAGAGAAATATTTAAAAGCATATGAATGGAAGGATATATGAAAAGTGTTCTGATAGGAATCCTGACATATAACCATGAGAAATACGTAGCAGAATGCCTACAGAGTGCATTAGGCCAGAGTTATAAATGTGATGTATTCGTAACGGATGATGCATCCACCGATAAGACTGTAGAAATAATCCGCCGGTATTTGAAAGATTCTCCTAATATGAGTTATGAGTTACATTCGGAAAACTCAGGGGATGAAAGAAGGGGATTTCATGAGATAATAAAAAGGGCTGAGGATTATGACTACGTATACTTCTTCTCTGGAGATGATATCCTATACGATAATTCCATAAGTATTCTGGTAGATCATGCAGAGAAAACTTCAGCAGACTGGGTGTATGGCGGATTAGATATCATTGATCCAGATGGAATTTTAGTTGATAGGTGGACATATGATGGGTTCCCAGAATCTGTTCCAGATGCCATCTCATATATGTGGATTCATAAAAGTCTTGGGACAACATTAGGTTCTCTGTTTTCAACCAAGTTCCTTAAGGATAAGAAATTATCCAGATTTCCGAATACTACATTCTCCATTGATGCATCAACAGCTATAGACTGGTATACATCATGGCCCAATATCAGCAGGATCAAACAACAGGTAGTAAAATATAGATGGATGCATGATGGATCGAGAACAGCTCATTTAGAACATGAAAGATCCCAGATGCAAAAAGACCTTACTGAGAAAATGATATCGGTATTCGGATACAATAATATTGTTGCATTACTGCATGGAGAAGAATGAAGATTATCACTGGTGCATCTAAGGGAATTGGAAAATACCTGCTTGAGAAATATATGAATCTTGGAGAGACGGTTTATGGCACTTTTTTATCAACTGACCCATCTCCAGAGTTCCATAATTGTTACTCTAAGGTGGATGTCTCGAACTATCAGGAAGTTGTAGGTTGGATAAACTCAATTCCTCTTACGAATAAAGTGGAACTCATAAACTGTGCAGCCATAAACTGCAACTCATTTGCACATAAGGCTGAGCCTGATAAATGGGAAAAAACGATATTGATAAATCTGGTTGGTACTTTCAATGTTATCCATGCATTGCTTCCATGGATGAGGAAAAACAGTTATGGAAGAATTATTAACTTTTCATCCATTGTCGGTCTATCTGGAATCCCAGGCACAAGTGCCTATGCAACTTCAAAGGCCGGTCTCATGGGATTAACCAAGGCTCTGGTGGCGGAGAATGGTTCAAAGGGTATTACTATCAATAATCTTAATCTTGGATATTTTCAAATAGGAATGGGAGAAGACCTTGCTCCTGAGCTAAGGAGTATGATTAAAGAGAAGATACCTTCTCACGAGTTTGGGAATCCTGAAACCATCTATAATGCCGTCAATTTCTTGATCGAAAACAGTTATGTGAATGGAGCAAATTTGGATATCAATGGTGGGTTATCGTGATATATGTAGATGAAAGTAAGAATGTCAGGATCGAAGCAAGCTCAATTGAGATAGGAACCAATGTTCAGTTTGGTAAAGACATTTCCATCTTATTAAAAGGAGAGTTCAGTATTGGAAATTATAGTCGATTAGGAGATGATGTACAGATAAGAGGTAATAATGTAAAGATAGGCCAACATTTATTTAATTCTTCTGGACTCAGAATAGGAGGAGGTGGGTCACAAAACCCAGTTTCAAATTGTTCTATCGGGAGTAGATGTACGGTTCATAACAATTTCATCAATACCTGTGAACCTATTGAGATTGGTGATGATGTAGGATTGTCTCCTGATTCAACACTACTTACACATGGATTTTGGCTATCAGTCCTTGATGGATTTCCGACTTCATTTTCAGGCATCAAGATCGGAAATGGTGTCATCATAGGCTATAGAAGTTTGATTATGATGGGAGTTGAGATAGCTGATGGTTCCGTGATCGGCGCTCAAAGTGTGGTTACAAAGAGTATTACCAAGAAGGGTGTTTATGCCGGATCTCCAGCAAGGTTCATCAGGGATATTATTCCTTTTACCACTGATCAAAAGGTAGATAAACTAAACGATATTATCAATAAGTATATGCCAGTTGCAAAGTATCATGAGGTTGTTGGTGGAATAAGTATTGAATATCCTTTTGTTCGATTTAGAGGAATGACAATCAATGTTGAGACATTTGAATATGTAGGTGAAGAAGACGATGAGACAGATGATTTTCGGGATTATATGCGAAGGTGGGGAATAAGAATCTATACTGAAAGACCATTTGTAAGCAAATTCAACTTTTAGAGAAGAGTATTATGCCATCTGCTGAGACGTGTCATGAAGGACAGAAATTAAGACAAAACCTGTTGGAAGAGTATAAAGACAAATACTCCAATAGACATTTACGAGTTTCGATACATTCCACCAGTAATGGATTCTGGAAGTACGCATTTATATCATGGAAGCAGATACTTGAGTACATGGGGATTGAGACCGACATCATATATAGTATGGAAAATGACCTGTTTGATAAGGGGTATGACATCTTTGTAGACATCATAGGAGATAAATTCTACATTAGTAATTCAGAGAAAGATTTTAAAAATGATTTTAATATAAAATCCATTCCCTTTGGTTTTAATCCTATTATCTATTACCCTGAAGAGAGTAAGGAGATATATGATTACTTTTTCGTGGGAACAAACAGTTATAGAAAGGTGGAAGAAACCAAAAAATACTTGCTTCCAATAGTCAATCATTATAACGGTGTATTGATGGGAACATACTGGGATGAATCAATTCTGGAACTCCATCCTAATGATAGTAGGTTCTTTTACAACAGAGCTAAGATAAATTTGAATTACCATTTACAAATGCAAAGAGATTCAGAGAATGAGATTAATGAAAGAACCTTTGTTATCTCGGCCTGTGGCGGTTTCCAGCTGGTGGATAATCCCGCAATCTTAAATAAGTTTTATTCCGAGAAGGATATGGCAATAGCGAAAGATGAAAAGGAATATGCCGATAAGTTTCTATACTATTTGGATAAAACTAAAGAAAGACAGGAAATAGGTTATAACGCTTTGGTGAAAACCTACGAGAATAAGTACAGTTTGTTTCATAGGTTGGAAAATATTCTCAGTAAAGTTTTATAGGTGAATATGTTCCGTGGAAGAAATGTATTAGCAATAGGCAGTCATCCAGATGATATCGAGCTGGGTACATTGGGAACCTTGCTCAAATATAGAGAAGATATGAATCTTCTCTGTTGTTACATTGCTACAGTTGGAGGAGAAGGGGATCTCTCTAATGAATTCGCCAATAGGAGGATTGAATCCGACTTGGCTCTCGTATGTGTGCATCCTGATATCATGATCTGGGATGAGAAAGTAGGGATTAAAAGAGAGGATTATCATTTTGAAGTACGTCGTATAGAAGACATCGTGGATGAGCATCAGATTAATATGGTATTGGTGATGAGCCAACACCATACGCATCAGGATCATCGTTTACTGCATGAAATAACTATGACTGCTCTCAGACAAACTAATGCTACCGTTCTATGTTATGGGCTTCCCAGTAATACCCTTGACTTTAATCCAAGACTATTTGTGAATATCAGCGGGTTTATGGGTTCCAAATTGAAGAGTTTACAATTGCATAAGAGTCAAGCATTAAAGCCATATATGAATAAGACATATCTTAATGCATTTCACTCTGATCCATACTCCCTCTCCCATGGAATACTTCATGTGGAAAGGTTTGAAGTAGAGAGAATATTCGTATAGGAGAAAAGATATGTTTACAACCGACATCTTATTAGCCGCAAGAACCGACTATCTTGATGATATTGTAATCCCATACAAATGGTCGGATGTAGAATTACTTAGGCATCTTAATAAAGCTTTAAACGAGTGGTGCAGGGAGACAGGATGCATCCGTGATACCACTACGTCTGCTATTTGTAAGACCCTCCTCCTTGCAAATCAGCATACCTACGCTTTAGACCCCCGAATCACGGAGATCCATACTCCCTGCAACATTATCAATTATGATTCCGTCTTGGAACAATATACTACCAAGAAAGTAGAGGTAATCTCAGACTCATATGTAGATGACATGATGACCGGATGGAGAACAGCTTATGGTGGAACAGGATATTTGATTCCAGACTATGATTATGGCCACTTTCGTATTGTAAGGTATGGCAGTCCTGATGATGGATACTGGACGGGAGCATTCACCTTCACGGGTGGAACAACCAAGTCCATTTTCCAGACTGGAGCAACATTCTCCGACTTGCTTGAGGTAGGAGATCAGGTATGGATGACAGGAACAGTTTCCAATGGTACTACGGCTGTGCCAAAGACATTCACTGTGGTAACGGTCTCTACTACTTCATTCACCGTATCCGAGACAATAACGGATGAAACTGTGGCATCAGGTGGAATCATGCAGAAAGTTATAGATACATTGTGGCTTACCGTATCCAGACTTCCATTGGCCGATCTCACTATTGCAGGCATTGCTACTGAATCCCCAGAGATTGCATCCCAGTATCATATCTACCTTATAGATGGGATACTGCGAGATGCCTATATGAAGCAGGATTCACAGTGTTACAATAAACAGTTAGCCATGGAGCATCGAGGATTATTTGAAACAAGTAAACGCAAGGGTAAGGCTACACGGGACTGGTTGCGCAATTCTAATGAGACGGCCAGACCGAGATTGGGTACATTATGATTGGACAAGAACGACTTATACCTCTAATCGAATTTAAAGTATTTCGAGGCATCAATAATCAGGTTACGGACGATATGCGTCTTCCTTCTGGTTTCGTCAGAGTAGCTAACAATGTGGACTTTGATGAAGAAGGAATGATGCATAGGCGTGTAGGAATACTCAGTGAAATATTTTCTGGTAGTTGGCATAGTCTATGGTCAGATGAGAATACACTCTGCTTTGGAGTCAGGAATAATGATCTAAAACAGATCAATCTGGACTGGACTTCTTCAACTATTCTTACTGCTGCTGGACCATCCAAAATGAATTTCGTAAAAGTTGATGATAGGATTTTTTTCTCCAACCTTGAGAAGGTAGGATATATCAAGAATGGAGTAGCTTATGGGTTTCCAAATGCAGATCGTACCATGCGACAAAAGATGGTAGGTGGGGAATTAATTGAATATTACAATGCACGTCTATATGCTTCTTATGGAGATCATATCTATTTCTCTGTTGCTGCAAGTCCCATGGAGATGGAAAAGAAACGTAACTTCATAGTGCTTGATGGACCAATTACCATGATGAATGCCGTCATTGATGGAATGTATATTAGTGCTGGAAATACAGTTAGCTTCCATCACGGCTCAGATTTGTTCGATATGAAGTATAAGGAACTTCTGAATGTACCGGCCATCAAGGGAAGCCCAGTTGTAGTAGAAAGGATGACTTACACAAGTACCACATTAAAGGATAGAGCAATAGGTAAATGTGTAATATTCTCTACCAGTATTGGGATATTTATGGGAATGCCTGGTGGTGAATTGAAGAATCTTACTGGGGATTATTATGGAGTAAATGACATTGAAATTGGTTCATCCATCATCAGGTGGCATGGTAATTATAGGCAATATGTATTTATGGCTCAGGCTCCAGCAGAGATTGCTGGTATAGATGGAAGTATTAATCTTCCTTTACTCTCAGTGGAAGCAACTACAATTTAAGGAGGTAGAGAAATGGCAGTCAAACTTAGTACAGGATTAGCTCAGTTTTTAGATGATGAAAGTGGTCTCAGGAAAGCCTTCGAGGATGCAATCTTAAACATTTATTCTGGGACTCCCCCAGCCACGGCAGACGCAATAGCTCCAGCAGCAAATTTACTCTGCAAAATTACAATCGGAAGTGGGGCAGTGGTTACTACTTCTCGTACTGACAGGTCCGTACCTAAATTGAAGAGATATACCATGTCAGGAACACGTACCGCAGGAAAAACTTGTTCTGTTAAAGTAACCTTGGCTGATGCTACTACTGCACATTATGTCTTCACCATACATGCCACATCTGCCTCTCTTCGCACAACTACGGCTGTTACTCGTGAATTTGCTCAGATGCTCGATGACATTCCTCAGCTTTCTGCCTTATCAATGCCAGGAGCCACAACTGGAAAGGGAAACATTATTCTGGTTAAGTCGAGAATAGCAGGATTGAGTTTTGAGATTGCACAAAGGGCATCTACGGGACCAACAATAAGTACAGGCACTTTGATTACGACGGCTTCCAGAGTTAATACTCTTCAGTTTGGAAAACCGGTTGCTGGTGTAATTTCAAAGGCAAGTGGTACATGGTCAGGACTAAATCTGGCTACTGGAGTAGCAGGATGGTTCAGACTTGTAGCTCCAGAAGATGACGCAACTCTTAGTACAACGCAAGTAAGATTACAAGGAGCATGTGCAGCCAGTGGGGCAGAAATCAATATGTCCAATACCACTCTTACTGAGGATGCTACATGCACCATTGATACTTTTTCAGTGACATTGCCATTGTTAGTATAAGAGGTTAGTCCATGTCTAATAATGGGACTATAACTCTTCCCCTACTGCAAGTCTTGGGAGGAGCAGGATCAACTGGAATTATCATTCTACCTCTTCTTGAGGTTACAGGTACAGCCATATCTCCTCTTAGCGAAGGGAGTATTACTCTTCCATGTTTTTCTATCTCAGGACATGCAGAAGTAGGAGAAGTAGCAAGAGGGAATATCATCCTTCCCTTATTACAGATTACTGGGCAAGGATATAGTGAAGTTCTTGCCAATGCATCTATAAGTCTTCCAGTATTCAAAATTAATGGAACAGCATTATCTGGAGTTATTGCCAATGGATCAATTATTCTCCCATTGCTTACCATATCTTCCATTACATCTTCAGATACTCGTTGCACAGGTGCTATTACTCTTCCTCTGCTTGAGATTAATGGTTATGGAAAAGTTACAGTTGTAACCTTCAACCGTAGAGCCATAGTGATGAACCTTTATACTCATGCCGTATCCCATTATGAGAACTTCAATTTCAATTCTCTCGTACTGTTCAATGGAGTATTGCTTGGAGCAAATGAGAATGGAATATATCTCATTGGTGGAGATAATGATAATGGACAGATGATTGAAGCTGAATTGGAATCTGGGGCTATAGATTTATCAAGGAAGGCTGTACAGGTTCCTATAGAAGGATGGATGTCGTATCGATCAGTCGGAGATATGAGTATGAAGATGAGGATAGATGAAAGTACGGACGCATACTCATATCCGTTTATCAAAGATGGAAATGGACATGAGGGTAGAGCCAAAATAGGTAAGGGAGTGAAGGGACGTTTCTTCACCTTTGGAATTAAGAATGAGGGTGGATCACAATTTTCAATTGATTCATTTAGGGTTCTTGGTGAGATGATAAGTAGAAAGACAAGATAAAAGGAGACTAATATGACTGAATATTTTAGACCACAACTAATACCCATTACATCATCCATTACACCATCGACTTTACTTAATTATGCTCCTTCTACTGTGTTAAATAGATTTGCAGATTCGGAGACATTTGCCAATTCTGCTTATGCCACAACAGTAGCTGCTTTGAATGCTCTTAGAGACATTGCGTTGGCATTGGAGTTAATTAGTAGGACGATACCAATAGATACGACTTCGATCTCTATACCGGAAATCTCTATCTCTCCTCCAACCATTGATCCCGATGAGTTTACAGTAGATATGCCTATTTTGCCGACTGAGCCGGTAATTGTGGATGCCTCCATTGGTACTCTGCCAGAGTTTCCTGATCTGGTAGTAGGAGACTTGCAGATGCCCGATGAGACATATGCAACTTCCTTGCTTACCGCCATCAAGTCTAAATTACTCAGTGATGTTAATACTGGTTCTACCGGCCTTACTCCTGCTATTGAGGATGCTATATTCCAGAGAGAATACGAAAGAGCACTCATAATTCACAATGATACTCAGGATCGTATTGCTGCGACATGGGCAAGAAATGGATATCCGCTACCCAATGGAGCCTTGTTAGGTGCTTACGAGGAAGAGGAAATCAACTTCACTAATAAGCGTCTGGATATGAGCAGAGATACGGCAATCAAGTCTTTTGAATTGGCATTACAGAATTACCATTTCATTATCCAGCAGGGAATTGCACTTGAATCACAACTTATGGGTTATGCTCATTCTGTTGCCACATTAGCCTTCCAGGTTGCTGATGAGATAATCAAGAATGCCCTTGTTGCATTCAGGGAGAGACGTGAGGCAGTAAGTGCTAAGATTGCATCTATCCTTGAGACAGCCAAGACTAAGATACAGTATAATATAAGCCTTATTGAGATGTATACTGCTAAACTAAGTGCCTATTCTGCTAAAATTAGAGGAGAAACAGATAGGGTTAATGCGGTTGCCAGAGGATATGAGGCTGAAGTCGCAGAATTCAGGTCTGTTGCAGATTTTGAGATATCTAAAGCAGGACTTGATCTGAAAGTTATTGATGCAAAAATCAGTCAAGCTGTTGCAAACGCTAATATACTGATTAAAGATAAAGAAATTGAGATGAAGAATTATGAACTTCTAAATAGTCTTAAAGAAAAAGCTATGGAAGCGATTTCACACGTGGCTGCACAGATTACTGCATCTGCATTGACAATGGTTCATGCTTCGGCTTCCATTGGGAGTGATATACATTATGGATTTCAGAATAGTGCAAGTCAATCCGTATCGGCGAGCGAGCAAGCAAGTTTTGAATATAAATATGACATGACGGAGTAATCATCTTGGTTAATATAGGGCCAAGAATAATCATAAATGGTGATAGAACCATAGGAGATTCCCTTATTGGTCTTGGCCTACAACTTCTACTGAAAGTGAGAAATCTGGCAAGTTTTAATAAACTTGAACAGTTTAGTTTACAACAACCTGTCGGAAATTTTGGTCTTATTAGAGCTTCATCTTTCTTTGGTGTGGATATGATTGAGATTACTGTGTCTCAAATCGTGGTGGAAGAAGGAAAGATAGAAGTAGTGGTTGAAGTGATAGGTGAGGTGCTTTTGGTATCCTTTGATTCCTCTAATTCTGGATCCGAAGAAATAACGGTTAGTTCTTATCTGGTGGATGAAGCGACTGGTATTATTAGCTCCATAATAAGTTCAGTTATAATTTACGGAAGGGGATTTCTTCATCCACGACTTGTTGGAACATCCTCTTTAGCTTCACCCTATATTGATAATGTTTTTTACCTTCCATCTTTAGAAACGAGACCAATTAATGCAAGTGGAGAAATTGGGGAAGAGACAGATTTGAAACAAATATAAGCGGAGGATAATATGCCAGGAGTTTGTTTCGAAAGTATGATTAATTTCACGGATAATATTAAGGTTATTGCACTTTCGGATTATCCGTATTATAATATTCAAACCAGAAAAATTAGTAACGCAGGTATAATCAGTACAGATTTTATTTCAAAAGTTTCTCTCGCTGGAGAATTTGATTCACTCTTTCTCCACGGTAAAAATGTTCTTGTATTCTTTGGATATTCGTCTCTTAAGCAAATTAGGGCAAGCACATTGGCAATAACAGATGATGGAACTTTAGGTGAGGATTGGATTGATCAAACCACCTCATCTGGGAGTTATCCGCTTCCCGTATTTGCAGCCAGAGTGTCTGATTCAATCTTTGCTGTCATAACCAAGTACCAGGATGAGGTTGATCCCACCATCTTCAAGGGATACATTTTTACCTACAACATTTCAGCCGAGGGAATTATAGATCCAGATTATGTGGATGCAAGGGAGATATCAGATACTCAAATTTATGACTATACAATATTTCAGGTTCATCCAGGAATATTCGCAGTTACATACTGGACTTATCTCTATGGAGATTGCAAGTTGGAAACATGGCAAATAGATAATGACGGAATCATCGGTGCTTCTCCTATCGACACATTGGTACTTGGATCATACGGTTCACGGATTGATGATTTAGTTACAGTATCCAATGATATATTTGCTTTCTCTTTGGAAAATTTTGAGAACATTCTAAGTCCCATAGACCCAGTCGTACTCAACTTAACCTTTTCTGATCCTTCAGAAACGGTCTGGGTTCCAGTAACAATTAAGGACGGATACATTGGAAAGATTGGCAACAAGTTAAGTTTTGACATAACACTGGAAACCGAGAATCCAGCTTACTTTGGAGGATCCGTGGGCCTCGAAAACGCTGATTACGCACCGATCTGAAGCGTGAACGGGCTGTCCGGTTGGGTCAGCTCCGGCTCGTGGCATTTCTCTGGGGGATGCTGGTTAAATCCAGAGGTTTGCGTAGGCCAGTTATTTCTCAGAGTAGGTGCAGGCAATACAAATAACCAACCATGCGTGGTAACGCACTCAGACTTCAGGCTCAGCTGTCCTGTGAGTAATAACATTAAAACAATAAGAATACTTCTCACTGGTGTGATTGAGGGAATTTTAGATAGTACTCAATTACCTGCCAACGCAGTAGTACCAGTACCAATATATTTAAACTATAGAAGTAAAAGCACGGAATAAAATGGAGGATAGTATGCCACTCTATGATGAAGGATTAAGCAGGGCTAAAGAATGGGTGAACAATTATATGATGAACAATATGGTTCCTAATATGGCTACGGGAGGCATGATGCCGCCTGCTATGGACATGGGACCGATGGGTACACCTAATCAAGGTATGAACTTACCATCTGCACCTACATCGCAACCGTCCGGCGGAGGTACTCCAACTCCTGCTCCATCTGGGAAAGCAGTACCAGTTCCGCCTCCTCCTCGTCCACAAGACACTATATCCATGGGTCAATTATCTTCAGTTCCTGATTATGTAGCAAGGTTTCTTGTAGATTTAGGTAGGAAGATAATGGGATTGCCGGAAGGTGGGATGCAACCTCCTACTGAGAATCCGGCTATGGGATTGCCGAGTGGACCTACGCAACCCTATCTTGTAGGTGAAGGTGGACCTGAACTATTTACCCCTGAAGTACCTGGACAAATAACACCTATTTCAAGGTACTTTGGGACTCCAGAAGGGCAGACTGACACACGACAGGGACCAAGGGTTAATGAACTTGGTACTCCATTACCATTACAATATTCAGGAGAAAAGGGACTTATTAATAGAGGTGTAAAAAATATTTCTGATTGGTTAGAAAGATCCAAACAATCTTTGGCTGATCCTGTTGGCTGGCTAAAAGGACAAGCAAGCCAATTTACAAACTGGCCTACAAGTGTTGATATTGGAATAGGAAGAATTGAAAGAAAGGGGACACCTGGATTTGAGTTTGAGAAATCAGTATTTGGAGAACCAACTGAAATGGTAAAAGGACCAGCTGGAACTTATGAGGCAAAACCTTCTGGAAATGTACCTGCACCAATTACTACTGAAAAACTGCCGACTGCTCCTGTCTCTGGTGAAGGGGTTGCTCCAGCTCCAGCAATTCCAATGCCTCCTGAATTAACTATTCCTGAAAGAGGTCCTTCTCCTATACGACCTACTACTCCAGAGTATCGTACTTCTCCAGAAGCTATGGGGATGCTAAAATCTATCTATGAGAATCTAATGGTACCACGAGGTCCTGTTTATGGCTACTTAGGACCAAGCAGGGGTTGGGGAATGGTATCGGGAGCCAAATATGGGCCAAAGCAACTTGCAGCACAGGCACATTTTGCAGACATGCTTGAACGGCTTGCTGTAAGCCCAGCAGAATTTGAGAAGGGTGTTTATGGTACTAAAGGACTTATGTATGGACATGAAGTTGGTGCCGAACCTTCAAAGTACTTAGCTTCTTTGAGAGCCGCAGAATTGCCAACAGAGAGTTATTATAAAAGGGCTATGGGTGCTCATGCTTTAGATGCTATGGGAAGACCAACTACCGTACCAGGCGGATATTGGCTACCTGATAAAGGCTTTGTGCCTCAGCCAAAAGAGACAGCCGAGGAGAGATGGCAGTCTCATATTCTACAAGCAGAGCCTGCTGCACGAAGAGAGGCTGCAATGTGGGGAGAACCCTTTAATTATAAAGAATATATTAATCAAACCAGACGTTCCTTTGGTTTACCACCTATAGAACTTCCTGAAAGTACTACAAAACCCACATGGGAACAATTTAAGGCAGTTGCAAAAGAACGTGGATCAAAGATGGGTGAGAAGGATCTCAGGAAATATTATACTGATACCTATGGACAGGTAAAATAATGGCAACTCTTGACTTTGAAGATCCATATGCTTCCAAATCCCAAGTACCACAAGGGATGCCTATAAGTGGATTGGACTTTGAAGATCCATTTATAAAGGGAAGGCAACAGCTTGCTCGACCTCTGCCTGAAGCTCCTTCCTACGGTGAAGCTTTAAAATACTATGGTAAAGCAGGATTAAGAAGTGCATTACGGACATGGGAGATTCCTGCTCGGATGATATACCCTGAAAAAGAATATGGCAAGATTCATCCGATGTCCGAATATTTCAAGTCTACTGAAGAGGAAGAAAGACGAGCGCAACAATTTACCATTCCTCAGCAGATTGTTGGAGGTGCGGCTGGACTTCCTGGTGCTGCACTCAAATATATGCCTATGATGGCTGCTGGCCCAATCGCAGGTCCCTTAATTGCTGCTGGTGCAGGTGCAACAGAGGAATATCAGGAAGGCAGACCTGAGAGAATGTTGCGACGGGGCCTTGAGGAAGGACTCACAATGGGAGTGTTCTCTGCTCTTGGGAGACCTGCCTTAACTGCTGCTGAAGTTGCTGCACGGAAGATTCCTCTTGCCCCAGTCGAGAAGCTATTAGGGAAACAGATAGGACGAGCTGGAAGAGCAGCTATTGGTGCAGGTACTTTTGCCCTTCCACCTTTCATTGAAACAGGAGAACCACGCCAAGCAATTGCACCTGCTGTTACGGGTGGATTGCTGTTTGGATTAACGGGGAAAACAAGGTATCCAGCATTAAGACCAGAGGCAGTTGTGGCTGGGGAACCACAGTACCGTCTTGCACCAGAAGTAAACATACCTAAGACCACAGAAGAAGCACATGCCAGAGGCCAAAATTTAACCAAGGAAGAGGCAATTGAAACTTGGGAAGAATATAAACGTAATATTGCAAAACCTGTACCAGAAGGACAGGAAGGTATCAATATAGGTTTTGAAAATCAAATGCTTCGGGAAACAGTTGAAGGGTATCTTGGTGCAACAGGAAAATTATCATTAACTCCAAGGGAAATTGATCAAGGTTTACATAGGGCAGGACAGTACCGTCTTGCTCCCACATGGTATTCCACTCTCCAGCGTATCCTCTCTGAGAAGATGCCTGAGTCTATGCCTGTGGGACAATTAGCAACTGTTCTTGGTATTGGAACTAAGGAACCTGCGAAATGGGCTGGGATTAAGGCTGATGAGATTAAATGGACAGGACTGGATGAATGGCTGAAGACTAAGATGGGGAGGGTGAGTAAAACTGAGGTAATGGAGTTTTTGAAGCAGAATGAAGTGAGGGTAGAAGAAGTGCTTCATCGGACTGCCGCAGAAGGTACGATTACTGGAGAAGAACGTGCAGGATTAATTCCTCCTAAGTTTTCTCAATGGCAACTTCCTGGTGGGGAGAATTGTAGGGAGTTGTTACTTACATTGCCACAAAAAGAGTTTATACGATTACGAGAAGTACAAACCCGTTTGGATGAAATTTCAGCAAAACCTGCGCAATGGCATAAAGAGCATCCAGAGATATTGAAAGAATGGGATGCACTAATGATAGAAGGAAATAAACTAATTGCTGAACGACCTCCTACGTTCAAGGGTACTCACTTTGATGAACCTAACGTCCTCGCCCATGTTCGCTTCAATGACCGTGTGGATGCACAGGGGAAGAAGGTGCTGTTTATTGAGGAAGTTCAGAGTGATTGGCATCAGGCGGGGAGGGAGAAGGGATATATAGGTGAAATGAGTGATGCTAATCTCAAAAGATATAACGAACTTGCTGGTAAGCAGATGGAATGGAGACACGGAAGAGGTAATGAATTAACATCTCAAGAGTCCCAAGAATTAAGTACATTATATAAAGAGTATGATCAAACTAATAAGGTTCCCCCCGCCCCCTTCTCTAAAACATGGCATGAACTTATGATGAGACGTATGGTTAGATGGGCATCTGAGAATGGGTACGATAAGGTTGCGTGGACTACGGGAGAACAACAGGCGGCAAGGTATGATTTGAGTAAGCAGATTGACAGCCTTGGCTTTGTGAAGCATCCAACAACGCCCAAAGACAATTTAGTTGATATTTGGGCATTAAAGAATGGACAAAGAATTATTGAGGAACGAGTACAGATAAATGATTTAGATAAATATGTTGGAAAAGACCTGGCTCGCAAGATAGTAGAAGACCAAAAGGATGCTGGCGGATTTGAGGGCCTTGACCTCCAGGTCGGTGGCGAGGGCATGAAGGGCTTCTACGACAAGATTCTCCCTGAGTATATGAACAAGTTTGGAAAGAAGTGGGGAGCGAAGGTAGGGGAGACACAACTTGATATTACAGAGAGAGATATTTCCAAATCTACGAGAGATGAATTTGGGAACTTAGTACCTACCCAAGGTTTGCCATTTGCTACACGGACAGAAAGTGTTCATTCTCTCGACATCACTCCCTCCATGAAAGAATCCGCCCTCCGTGAAGGTTTCCCGATGTTCCGTGCAGGTGAAGAGAAACCAATAGCAGGTGCTCCACTTCCCATGGATATTCTCCGATCCATCATCGACAAGCGTACCTCCGAACTCAAGAATGCTCCATCAATAATGATTGCTGAGACCTCCGAAGAGTTCCCATCTCATCTTGCAACCAAGGGTGCAGCAGGTGCCTATGACCGAGATTCACGTACCATCTGGATTGCAAGAGATCGCATGATTTCAGAAGCGGAAGTCCTTAATACTATTAACCATGAAGCTATAGGCCATTATGCCCTCAATTCTCTTATGGACCCCAGTTTCGATCCTTTTCTCAATCGTGTATTCATGAAATATGGACGGACGGCACTTGAGAAAGAAATGTCTGATTTAGGATACAGATTCAATTTTGATACACGGGAAGGAAAATTATCTGCTACTCGTGAGAAGTTGGCCATGCTGACTGAAACAGGTGAGAATCCAGGGCTACTCAAACAGATGTACGCATGGATCAGAGAACAATTAGCCAAGGTATTTCCTGGTATGGAGATTACTGATGCTGAAATACAGAGAGTAATTGCACAGGCTAAAGGAAAGATGGAAACTGGAGTATTTGGAGTCAGAGAAGAAAGAATGGTAGGACTTCCCGAATATCGATTAGCCAAACTTTCTCCAGAAGAACAGCGTATACAGGATCATATTACAAGTAAGACTGATGAGAAAATATCATTCAGAGAAAGAGTCAAGGATATTTACAATAATCTCTATGAAAATTATGTTAATCCTTGGTATCAGATAGAGAAAACAAATCCTCAATCTGTAACTTTCCTACGATTATCTCATCCAAAAGGATATGGATTGGCTACAGAGTCTTTAAAGGTTGGAGTCCCTGATTTTAATCAGATTCAAGGATGGGTCACTGGTCAGATACCAACTACCGAATCAATCAGGATTGTCAGCAAGGGTTATGCACCAATATTTGAATCAATATCAAAAGAAGATAGACCTAAGTTTTCGAGATATGAAATTTCAAAACGAACCATTGAACAGGAATCAAAAGGTCTTAAAACTGGAATTGATCTCAATGATGCAAATACTATTGTAAATACTTACAAAAATCAATCAATTGGAAATACGACATATGAACAACTTTTTAACGATGTTAGAGATTTTAGAAGAGAAGTACTTAGATATTATCAAAAAAGTGGAATGTTATCTGAAGAAGGATTTAATCTTCTTGATACTGAGAATGCAATGTATGTTCCATTTTTTAGAGTGCATGAGCAGATTGGGCCACAAGGTATAGGAACAGGAATCACTGCGAAAAAAGTATTAAAAAGATGGATTGGAAAGGAAGCAAGACCAGAGAAATTAATTGATCCAAGGGAATCAGATATCAAGAATACTTATATGCTTTTTGGAAGTGCCGAGCAAAATATGGCGTTAAAATACTTTGCAGATTCAGCCCCAAATTTGGTTGAAAAATTAACGCCAGGAATGCCAGGATTTAAAACTCATCAATATAATGTCTCGCTCTACGAAATGAGGAAAAGTCCATTGCTTCAATCCTTATTGGAAGAAGCAGGTATGGGAAGATTCGATAATCAAGGAAGATTCAGATTGAATTCTGGAGTTAAATCTGAACTTGTTGATGAAGTAATAAAGATATTTAGACCCAATTTTATTAAAGGCAGAACCGATATGTTTTATACTTACGAGAATGGGAAACCTATTCTCAATAAGATTGATCCTGAAATCGGGAAAGCATTACAGACTTTAGATAGATCAAGTGTTGGTATTGCAACAAGGATTTTAAGTTTTCCAGCCAAAACACTTAGGGCAGGAGCTATTCTTTCCCCAGAATTCTGGATGAGAAATCCACCAAGGGATTGGTTCTCAGCTTTTGTCTATTCCAAATATGGATTTACACCTTGGGATTTTTTTAAAGGTTTAGTAAGTGCCGTAAAGGGAGATGAAGCCTATCAAAAACTTCTTATGTCTGGAGGATCTCAATCAGCTTTTATTTCCCTTGATAGAACAGATATTAGACTTACAGCCAAACAATTACTTGCCAAGAAAAAATTAAGTGGAGCAATATCAGGAGATAGTTATACGGAAGTAATGAAGAATCTTGTTACACATCCTATTGAAGCTCTTAGGATTCTTACTGAATTATCTGAAATGGGAACTCGATTAGGTGTTGGAATAAAGGCAATAGAGAAGGGTGCTCCATTGCCGGAAGCAGCAATGCAGTTTAGAGAGAGTACATTAGATTTTGGTAAGATTGCCTCTGGATCAAAAGCAGTAAACATGATCATTGCTTTCTGGAATGCTAATGTGAGAGGAATCGACAAATTAATAGGTTCACTAAACTTTAAGAAGAACCCAGAACTTGCACTCAGAACTTTTACAAAGGCAACAATAAGTATCACTATTCCTTCTTTACTTCTTGCTTATTATAATCAAGGTGATCCCCGTTACCAAGAACTTCCAGAATGGCAAAAAGCATTGTTCTGGATTATTCCAACAGAGAAACACCTCTGGAGAATTCCTAAACCATTTGAGCTTGGAATAATCTTCGGCAGTGTACCAGAATATATTATGAGATACTTACGAACTGGTGATCCAGAAACATTTGAGAATATCGGAAAGGCATTAACTGCCGGTTCTATGCCAGGAATAATACCAACTGCTGCATTGCCTTTTGTTGAGAATTGGGCAAACAAAAGTTTCTTTACCGGCAGACCCATTGTTCCAAGAGGGAAAGAGGCATTACGTCCAGAATATCAATACCAACCTTATACTACCGAGACTGCTAAATGGATAGGCAGACAACTCTCTTATCTTCCAATCGTAGGTGAAGGTGCTGCTTCTCCGGCAAAGATTGAAAACTTTATAAGAGGGTGGTCTGGAGGATTAGGTGGACATGCATTAAGAATTTTAGATAAGGGACTCGTCTCTGCTGGAATCGTTCCAGAAGAAATTAAACCATCAAGGACACTGGCCGATATACCTGTAATTAGGGCCTTTGTTTCACGATATCCCGGCAGTGATGCCAGCAGTATACAAAGATTCTATGAGACTTATCATGAAGTCCATGCCTTAAAATCATCAATCAATGCTTTAAGAAAGCAAGGAAAAATTGATGAAGCCAGAACTCTTCTTGGAGAAAATAGAGCCATATTGAATTTTGAATTAGCTATAAATCGTACACAGAAAGCTCTTGCAAATATGAGAGGAGTTATTGATAGAGTATATGCTAATCCAGACATGAATCCAGATGAAAAGAGAAATCTTATAGAACAAATGTATCTAAGGATGATAGAGATTACAAGAAACATTAACCAAAGAATTGGAAGAAATCCATGGTCAGGGCTTGAATCAAGCCTTCCATTTCTGAATCTGAAGGGTGCTTTAGGTATTTGGGAAAATGCAACTGATGAGGAAAAATTGAGAATCGCTCCAATCATATTAGATAAATTTCAAGCAACGAGAGGTATAGTTGGAACACCTGCTGGAGGTATGCCACCAATGACTCCAGAACAATTCCCCACCATGGGTGAGTGATGAAAATAGAAATCAAGAAACTCAATTCAATAGGAATCAAATTTGGATAGGAGGTTGATATGGCATTTGACATTGGATCTTTAGGTGGTGGAGGAGTTGCTGGTATATTTTTTGGAATCCTTACTGCACTTGGACTTAAAAGTAAGGTGGATAAAATGGAAGAAAAGAAGCAAGATAAGTCTGTATGTGAAGTTATCCATAAATCAATAGATGATAAGTTTACAATTATTATTAATGGACAAGGAAAACTGTTTGAAAAAGTTGATAGTATAAATGACTATTTGAGAAACCAAAAATGACCAGTCTTCAAAAAGAATGTATTGCAGAAATCAGAAATGCCTATATCTCCATGTGTGGAATATTGAGAAGGATCTCAAGAAAGAATATTACGGATGCTCAAGGTTGGATAGAGATAGCAAAGCAATTGAGAAGGCAGAGAGATTACTTTGATATCTTAAGGAAAAACGGAGAATAGAAAGGAGATGATATTATGTTTCATCCATTCTGGACACTCATTTATGGTTTGATAATTGGATTCGGATTGGGTATGGCCGTGTATCGTAATAATGCGAAAAAGTTCAAGAGACTTGAGGAGCAGGCCAAGGCTAAGGGTAAAAGTTTTGCTGATTTGGTGAAATAAGAAAGGAATAAAGTATGAGTCTCGAATCCGCACTTGAGTTCACGCTTAAATGGGAAGGAGGATATTCTAATAATCCTTCGGACCCAGGGGGTGAGACTAAATATGGTATCTCTAAGAGGTCTCATCCCGATATTGATATTGCAAATCTCACTCTCGATCAAGCCAAGGAAATATATAGAACAGAATACTGGGAAGCCTCTGGATGTGATAGTCTTGATGAGCCGATGGATATGGTAGTTTTTGATGCTGCCGTGAATCTCGGATGTAGGAGGGCAAAAGAATTATTAAACCAAAGCCATGGGGATTGGATTCATTTTTTAATATTAAGAATAAAACTTTATTGCTCAATATCTCAGACGACATTTTTAAAGGGATGGATTAACAGGGTTGTTGATTTATACTTTTGTGCAACTGGAAGATAACAGATGAAAATTATTTCCAAAGACTTAGTGTTTGCGGAAGATGGCAAAATATTTAGAATTACGTCTAAAAATCGTAGGAGATATTACGAGTGGGCAATATGTCCAGAATGTGGAGATAAGTTCTTAAGAAGAAAAGACCAAATAAAATTTCATTTAAGATGTTGTAGAAAGTGTTATGGTCTTCAGAGATCTAAGATATTTAGAGGTAAAAATCATCACGCCTATAAGCCAGAAATGTTTGATAGAAAAAATGGAATCAGACTGGTTCATACTAATGATGATCGCAAGAAGATTGCAGATTATCGACTAAAAGTTGAAGAAATTCTTGGTAGAAGACTAAAAAAAATGGAGGTAATACATCATATTAATGGAAACAAATTGGATGGTAGGAATGAAAATTTATTAATATGTGATCGAAAATACCATAGGTGGATTCATGATAAAATGTCTTTTATCTATCAAAATCTTATGTTCGATAATACAAAAAGTGCAAAATGTTATTAATAGGAAAATGAGTTTAGAATATGATGAAAATCGAATTTGTAAAAGATGGAGCCATACAAGGGTGGGTGGTCAGTTTTGCGTTTACAGTAATGACAATGGGACTACTCCTTGCCGGATTTTTTGATAAAATGGTTCAGGATGCATGGAAATCTCTTGGTGGAAATTACTCCACCATTTATCTTGGTTCTATGGGAATATGGCTTGGATATAGAGGATTCAAATCCTATACCGAAACCAGTTATAAGAAGATTGAGGAAGGAAATGGATCTGCTAAGTTTCCAATCTAAGGAAGATGTCTGAATGATAAAGGCACACTGGAAATTGGTACTTATTGGTATTGGAATCTTGGTACTATTGGTCTGGATCGGTTCTATTACCGGAACAAATATAAAACTCTATAATATGATGCTCGATAATCTCAGAAAGGATGAGTCCCGTATTGTTAAAGATAGGGAAGAATGGATAAAATCCTGTGAAGATGAGATCGCCAAACTCAGTACCGAAAAGGAACAAATCAAAAAGGAGAAGATTACCTTAGAGGTTAAGAATGGTAAACTTGTTACAGAGAGAGATGGTTACAAGGAGAAGATTCGTGAACTTCAAGTTGCTCGTGAGACTATTATTGTGCCTTCTAACATTGATAGTATTGTCGTTGAGTACCACAAACTTGGCTTTCGCTCAGTCCGCAGACACAGATGATTATCTCGATATCGGATTACCCGATTCCCAAGAGATTCTACGCCGTCTTAAAGATTATGAATTGCTTAGAAAGATGGACTTGGAGAAAGATAAGACGATTGAGAACTTGGAAGGACAAGTTGCCAATCTGAATCGTACTCGTGAATTGGACAAACGTGAAATCGAAATTTGTCAGAAGATGATTGAGATTAAGGATAAGGAAATCGCCGGATTGAACAGGAATTTTGATCAGATGAAGGAAATTGCTGACAGAGCGATCAAACTAAGTGAAGTTTCAAAACCTACTTCCAATTGGCAAGTCTATGGTATTGCAGGAATGGCATTATTTCTGGCTGGAATGTTGATTGGAAAATGAATATCAGGCCAGCCTTTCATCTCCCATATCATCTCCGGTACTTCGCCGGTACTGTATGGCATTGAATCGAGGCCAACCTGAAGGTTATTCTGAATTTATAGTTTCTGAAATTGGTACTGGATAACCATCCATCCACCAACACAAAAGGTTATAAAGATTAATAACTGTCCAAGGTTTCATTTCTTTCATTTTACTTCCTCAAGTACTTTGTAGAGTTCTTCATCTTGTGATTTGTATAGATATGTTAGATATAGCGCTTTATGCCTCTCCACCGCCTTCTGAAGGCGAGATTCAAGTTTGGTGGCATATTCAATACAAGCAATATCTCCATGAAGATCAGAGAAGATTGTAGCTTTTTCTTATGCCTTCACCCTCTCCTTCAATTCCAAAATCTCCATTCTTAGATGCTGGTTAATTTCCCCCAAATCAAGATACTTGTGTTGAAAATCATCAACTCTCTTCTTCTCCTTTTCGAGATCCTCACAATTCTTTCTAACATAATCATTGTGTATTTTTATTAAAGATTGATGTCGTTCAACCAATTCTATTACTTTCTCCTTCTCCTTTACTAATTCATCCAGGTGTCGTTCAGTATCCTGTAAGGCCAATGAAAGCTCATTAACACTAATCTCTTCTCTATCAGCCCTCTCCTTTTCCTTTTCGAGATCAGCTACCCATCCCTGATTATTCTCAATCTCGATCCTAATCTGCCCTTTTAGCTCGGAGATTTCATCCCTCAATCCCACAATCTCCATCCGAGCCTCAATTAATTCTTTGCCCAAGTGTTCTCTCTCCTTCTCAGTTGATTCGAGAGAGGAGAGAAGTGTTTGAATATGCTCATCCGCCCAAAGTTCTCCCTTACCTAATCTCGGTTCAATCTTCTCAATCTCTTTCATTGGGCCTCCTCAAAAGTTGCCTTAACATGCCTTAGATAATCCTCTATAAAACATTCCCATGCTCCATCAGAATCACATCCCTCTCTTAAAGCATCGCCATAGGATTGAAATGGTGGATGATCGAGAGCTTCCTTCAATCTCTCAATCTCCTCCTGCCTCTCTTTACCCTCATCTCGACGGCCCTGAAAATATGCCTCCTGTAATAAGAGATAGGAAAGTTCCCTATTTTCAGAAGAAAGTCCTCCAAACCATTTCCAATATTCTTCTTTCCATTTTTCTTCTGTCATCTTAAACCTCCTCCTCATCCATACTTTATCCACAGCCATAATTTGAGTAATTTTACTCTTATCCAAACTTTCATTCTAAACCACCAACCTTGCTCTTTAAGATATTGACTGAAGGCTGTCATCTCTTCCTCCTTTGCAGGATACTTTACCGGTTATTTCCCCCTGCAACTACATTAGGCGCTGGCAATCATCACACTGACAACCTGAGCCATGAGTACCTTTCATTCGGCATCACCTCCAATCAATTCTGTGAATTTCTGTATGATGTTTAGGACATATCCACAAAACATCTAATGGTTTAGAATAATCTTCGTGATGTCCATATGGTTTTTTATTACTACAAAAAATACATATTCCTCTTACAACAAGACCATTTCTTATCCCGTTATTTAAAATATTGTGTGCTTTGATTGCTTCTGGATGTTTTTGTCTCCAATTAGATTTATATTTTCTTTCTTTTATAACTATTTCTGGATTGCGTTTTCTCATTCTCATGTTAGCTTGGGCGGTCATTTTATGCCAACAATTTTTACAGGCATATCTTTTCCCATCTTTACTAAATGGGTTATTATAGAAATCATCAATTGATTTTTCTAATCCGCATCTTTTACATATTTTAGTCATTTTCACCTTCCTTTCAAAAAGGCAGGACCAGTTCGGGACAGAATGAGGCTACGAATAGCAATACACTGTCTCCTATGCCACCGATCCTGCCTCAAATCTTTATCCTTTCTATAAATCTGGTTATTGGACAGACATTAAATCCAGAACCACACTTCGGATTTGCACATTTTATATTTACCGATAATCCTCCGTGTGGGCCTTCTTTAAAATCATGGCCCTTACAATCAGGACAAGTATATTCAGCCTTGTCACTTTCATAAAATATTTTTCTAAGTTCTTCGTCTATCTTCTTCTCCTTTCCTTCGGGCGATGGAGGGCAGAATAGATCATTCTCTTTAATCATCATTTGCCCAAAAGCTTAATTCATCATCAGCAGCACCCTCTGGATCATCATCTAAGAAATCAGGTTCATTACCAGTCGCCTCAGTAACCGCTGTGGCCTCTCTTTCATGTAGTCCCCGTTCCACCATTCTTGCCTTATAACGTTTTAACCATTCTTCTTTTTCCATTCTTATTTCACCTTCTTCTATTCCATCTAATATAAGCATCTGACGGAAGAAATAATCTGGTTGGTTCACGAAAGAAACAATCTGGTTGGTGATTTAATTCTGCGTATGATCTTTCTCCTATCCCATAAAATGAAATTCCCCATTTGTAAGCCCCACAATATGGGCAACATAACAAATCGTTCAAGACGGATTCTTTTATCTTTCGTGGCATATCAACTCCTTTTCTTCCCTCCTTTCAGGCGATGGAGGGAAATCCGGTCGCTAATATCCTTCCCCCCGTACTTGAAGTTGTCTTGGGCTGGATCACCGCCTGAATACCATTATCAGGGCAAAATGGCTTGTTAATCAGTGGTTATCTGAAATAAATTGGGTCATATGGAATATATTTAGTATGATATTCATTTCCTACAAACTTATAATCATCCCAAGACCCTATCGGCTTCTTTCCGATATTGACGGCTTCCGTAACTTCATGTTGTCTTCCATTTTCAAGAACGCAAATTATAACTCCAAGCCCTTGTTGCATACGTTCCTTTTTTTGTTTCTCGGAAAACCAGAATGAACGTTTTTCTATTAGAAAACTCATACGTCCTCCAGATAACCAGCGGGTGGAGGCAATGTTTAACACGCCTCACCCTTGACGTTATGCCTCCTCCCAAATTACCTCTCCATCAAAACTCCCATCTTTATATAACCTAATCACAGTCATTTTAACTTCACCTTCTATTTCTTCGCAAAAAACATTTATAGTTTGACCAACCTGTAAATTTATTGGTATTGTTTTATCCACTAATTTCATTTTCACCGTTTCAACAATCATATTCTTATTTCCTCCAAAGGCATAACCAATCATTCCAGCGGACGTTCAAAACGCCGCTGATTTCTACGTTATACAGTCTAAACCCAAGGGCATTTATCAAACGGCATTTCGAGTATTTCAGGAACTGGTTCAATGCCTGATCCTCCAGTCCTTGCAAGAAGTTTGTCTGTCTCTTTATCGTATACTCTAATTTCCCAAATTCCTGAACAATCTAAAACTATACGCCAACCATTTTTAGCACGGATAGATTGAATTTTCTCCTCAAACTCTTGTACTGTCATTGATTCCTCCATTCTGTATAACCAGCGGTTCGAGGCGAGTGTCAATGGCCCGCTGAGTTCAATCATTAGACGGAGTAACAAAGATCCCAACAAATTTCTTTGTGCCCAATAACTTCGCATTTATTTCTATAAAAAATATAGACACCTTCTGTTGAAGTTTGAGCTTGCCAAATAAAAGAGTAAAATAACATAAATCCTCCGTCTAACAAATCACTCAAGAAAATCCTTTCAACTTCTTCGTCTCTGTTTAGCATATCAACTCCTTTCGCCGCCGCTGAGTTCAGTCGTTAGCGTAATGGTAAGAGTTTATTTACTTTAAGATTTGGATGCCCCTTTAATTCTTTGGGACACAATCTGTACTGAGTAGGAGTTAAAACAAGAAAGAATCCATTGTCAAGGAGTCCTTTTATATATGAAATAATAAGGTCTTTTTCGCTAACAACCGACTGCACTTGAGCCGGAATAGCTCTTTTAGATTTCATGTTTCCTCCTTGCCGGCCAAGTGAGCCGGAGCGTTATTTGGATTAAACTTTTTTTCGACAAGGGCATTGATTTGAATGCTCATATATCCAACAATGATTTGAAACTTGTCCTTCTTCGGCCCAATATTCACGGCCAGGCTTAGCAATCCATCCTATTTCATCATTTTGGAAAAAAGATTTTTCTGGTTCTTGAAAAAAATGTTTCATAATGATCTCCTTTCTCATAACCATCGGGTGGAGACGAGCGTCAATGTCCCGCTACTAAAGATCGGGGTGGGTGCTCGCCGTCTCACCCTTTTCGTTATTTGATTTTCATATTCTACTTTTTAGGTAACGTAGATAACATTGTTTTTAGTAGAAGATCATTCCAAGTTTGTAATCTTCCTATTTCTTTTTCATAAAAAGGAACTAATCCATCAATAGTTTTCTTTCTACCATCATATTGTCCAACATAAACACCTATAAAGAAACCTAATAACAAGATGATGATAAGTTCTCTCCAACTATTCATTTTCCCTCCTTATACTTTGGCAGTAATGATGCACATTTCTCACATTTGGGCAACCTCGCCATATAATCTACCGGAAACTCTCCTTCCTTCCCGCATACAGAGATGAGTTTGCCATCAATAGTATGTCTCCATACATGCATGATTAGTTCTTTAGTGGCTTGTGCCCACATAGATTAATTCTGCTCTAATAGTGTTGGATTCTTATAGATATTGCCGATGACAATATAAAACTCGGTCATTTGTTCTTGAGTCATAGACCATGGTTCAAAATGTCCATCTGGAATACTTTTTCTTCCAAACATAGCTCGATCAGCCTGATATTCAATAGAACAACGTTTTGTCACCATTTTCCCAGTTGGGATATTTCTATTAATTAAAATAAGTTCGCTGGTACATTCAACAATATCTCCCTCCCAAATCTCCTTCCCATTCTTGTCGAAGAGACCAGTGAAGAATACCAAAATATGATTTTCTTGTCGTAAACTGATAAATCTATTACCGAGCCAATGTCCTAACCTTCCATCTGGGAATAAAACAACAGAATCTTTTTCCCATTCATTTTTTTCCTTACACCATACCCTAAATTTTGATTCTCTCATCTCTCCTCCTTTCTAAAATGGCACATAGCTATCCTTAATTGGTTTAAACTCTTTAATAATAGTTACCCATTTCTCATAATACATCCTCAATGCTTCCTTCAAGTATTCCTCATTCTCTCCTTCAACAGCTACATTAATGGATTCCTCAATCTCCAATATCTCTTGATATATATCTCTCTTCTTGAATCTCATCCATGACCATGCATAAGGAATATAGATGAGATTAAGTTTCTTGATGGTATTATCGAGAAGTGCATGGAGTGCCACGGGAATTTTGTAAGTATGAACAATACTTTTTATTCCCCAGAATCCAGTTACTGAGTGATCGCCGTATTTGGTTTTGTATTCATCAACAGTCATATGAATCTCCATATAGATCAGGATATATCAATAATACTCCATCCCACTCAACTATCCATTCTCCGTTTAATCCTTTCCACATCCTTGTTTGTATTGGCATAGAGTTTTGTATCATTTCGGCATCACCAATTCCATCTGTTCCTGCCTCATCTGTACTATCCATGGACAGGTGAAATCCTGATCTACAATCGTCAAGTAGGTATCTACATCTACCGCCGTGAATGTATCCTCTGGCCTATCCTTCGCCAACTTCCTTGTCATCTTCAATGCATCTTGTTCAGTCTTGAACAGTGTTGGATGAGCAAGGGATGTAACGTACCATGGGACACCATTCATAATAGTGATAGCTCCATAGTATGGTTTATGGTTATCGGTGGGATTCATTAAGATAAGGTACATCGGTTCCTCCTTCTGCCTGCATCCTCTCATCCTCACAATACACACACAGTAATAGCCTCTCATTGGCACAATCTGCCGGATTGGTGAACTCTGTTCCACAATTACTATATGCCCAGTAATCAAGTATGGAGCGATTCATAAGCTCTCTTGGCTGTAATTTTACCAATCCCCTCCACCTCCTGCCATGCCTTCTCATCTGCCTCCCACATCTTTCCTACAGTCCTAAATTTCTTCTCTACTTCCATCACTCGATCATATCCGATACCTGGTAAACAAAGAGCTATCTGTCTTATCAGTGATGGTCTCCCAGGTCGCATATATGCTGATGGAGGACTGAGTTTGTTCACCATCAGATGTGATACATGCTTCTCCCATGGTTGGTTCCACCAATGCTCCAATTCCTCAATCACCAGTACCGTCTCCTCCATGGTTGGCGTAATAAACACGGTAACTCCTGTAGATGCATTAAGGGCCGTCAGGTATCCCCATACACGTTTACTCGTGAATCTGCTCGACCCAAGAGGCTTGAACTTCCCATGCCTGAATACTTCCACTGTACCATCCTTGCGACTGGCTCTCCATTGGCCTTCCACCAACAAGTAGACCCGATCATAGGTCTCAAGGAGTCCTGGTAGTTGGTGTCCACTTAATCGCCCAGAGTTAATGGACTGAATTAAGTCTGAAATAACCTTGCGCTCCACGCCCACCTTGATAACCCCGTTTGGACCATTACCGGAGAATGCACAATCTCCGAACTCCAAAGTGGTTACAATTGCATCCTTGAGTAAGTCTGCCAGCTCTACAGATCCGGTACGGGAATCAGTGAATATGGTCATGTTCATCCACCATATCCAGACCGTCTATTACACGTAAGGGATCGACTTCCCTTAGTAGTCCCACAATGAT
>Ga0315285_10000154_pt1 | contig 66442 bp, 48 predicted proteins | sample YL17G09_36_MG_FD_203698 | JGI IMG/M metagenome (GOLD analysis project Ga0315285, IMG submission 203698) | Sediment microbial communities from Yellowstone Lake, YNP, Wyoming, USA - YL17G09_36 | ecosystem: Environmental > Aquatic > Freshwater > Lake > Sediment | place: USA: Wyoming | collected... | reverse complement strand
AAACGCGCCCCTCCCGCACACGCATTGACCCCCAGCACCAGACCTGCTATAGTGAGGTTGCGATTCGCCTAAAGCTCACTGTACTACGACATCTTAATTCGCCCCGGCAACTGTCGAAAGATGGGGGGAAGCTCACACCAACAATATGAAAGATCGGCCTCAGTCGAGCTCAGGCTATAATTTGTATAATGCGTTTTGGATTTGGTTGCGCCCAGAATACGGTTCTGAGTGCAATGACACTAATTTAATGTTATAGTACGAAAAGAAAGAGAGATGTCATGAAGACGGAATTATCTACAAATAACGCCGAGCGAAAGGCACGAATTCTAGTCCTGGCGCCCACCTATACGCCCGCAATCGTGGGTGCTGGGCCAGTGCGGTCCATAGAGGGTATTGTCCATCATTTGCACAAGGAGTTTGATTTCAAGATCATAACTCGCGATCGCGATTTTGGCGATGCGGCGCCTTTTGCCACGGTGAGAGTCGATGATTGGCAGCAAGTTGGAGAAGCGGATGTGTTCTATGCTTCCCCTGCAAGTCTGGCACCACGTGCATTACGCCGGTTGCTTAATGGGCTGGATTACGATCTGTTGTATCTCAACAGTTTCTTCCTTCCCGGGCTTTCCATCTTGCCGCTCGTGTTGCGGAGATTTGGCTTGATAAAGAAGCGACCCGTAATACTCGCATCCCACGGCGAATTTTCCCCTGGTGCCATTGGGTTAAAGCACACAAAAAAGAGATGCTTTCTATTGATGGCGAAGTTGTTAGGACTTCACAAAAATATCGTTTGGCATGCGACCAGCGAACTCGAAGCCGAAGATATTCGGAAGTGGTTTCCGCCGTTGAGGACTGTGGGCCACAACAGTGATCGCATGCTTGTCGCAGAGTACCTTCGAGTTCCAGTGGATTCGAATGAGGCGGTGGCGTCCAAGATAGAGCCACAAAGGTCCGAGAAGAAGAAGGGCTCGCTTAAGATTGTTTTTCTGTCAAGGATCTCGCCCAAGAAGAATCTGGACTATGCCTTGAAGCTTTTAAGCCGATTGACTGGAAAAGTAACCTTTGATATCTACGGGCCAGTTGACGCCGTGAAGGACAGTGCCTACTGGCTGCAATGCCAACGATTGATGGAAGAGATGCCAAAAACAGTAGCAGTGACCTATAAAGGTGTTGTGGAGCCTAGTAGTGTGTTGGGCGTTTTTTCACAATACGATATTTTTCTGCTTCCCACACTGGGCGAGAACTTCGGCCATGTCTTTGCGGAGGCGCTATTTATCGGATGCCCGATCTTGGTTAGCGATCAGACACCCTGGAGAAATCTTAAAGAAAAGCATGCGGGCTGGGATCTTCCGCTGGAACAGCCTGACGCCTTTGTGGAAGTTTTGGAGAAACTACTAGATATGGATGCCGGGGAGTATGCAGAACTTTCCGAAGGCGCGAGAAGACTAGGAAGGCTCGCGCTGGCGACGATGAATAGCACGGAGAAGATCCAACAGAGCCGGGAGTTATTCTCATACGGTGTGTTGCTCTCTGCAAGGAATCGAGATGGCGGAATTATCTCTGGGTCTGAATGCTGATCGAAGGGCTCTAGCTGATGTGTTCGATTCTTCTTCCGGTACAGAGGTGTAGTGTTCTGAATGACAAAGGGCACGATGAGACATGATTAATGTTTTGATAACGGGCGGCTCTGGTTTTATTGGCACTAATCTTGTTCAGTTGTGTATAAACAAAGGTTGGCGAGTTCTGAGTATCGACAGTATGGCGCCTCAGAACAAGGAACACGACGACGCATTTCTGCATGTTGATATTCTCGACGCCGGTCTCTTAAAGAAGACCGTGCAAGAGTTCAAGCCGAGTCATGTGGTTCATCTTGCCGCGAGAGCAGACCTTGACGGCAAGGACATCGGTGACTATAAAGCCAATGCCGTCGGTGTACGAAACGTGATAGATGCTTTAGCCAAGGAAGCGTCCGCCAAACAGGCGATCTTCGCCTCGACCAAACTCGTCTGCGCCAATGGGTATCGTCCCAAGTTCGACGAGGATTTCTGCCCTGACACGCTGTATGGCGAAAGCAAGGTTGAAGGGGAGCGGATCCTCAGAGACGATTCCTCGCTTCAGTGTCCTTGGTGCATTGTCCGGCCAACTTCGATCTGGGGGCCATGGTTTGGAGTACCTTATAGAGGTTTTTTCCTTGCGATTGACAAGGGGTACTATTTTCATCTTGGGCGTCGCGACCCGCCGCGCAGTTTCGGATACGTCGGGAACGTCGTCTTCCAGATCGAGAAAATAATGGAGGCGGCCGGCGAATCCATTCATCGCAGGACGTTCTACTTGACCGACTACGAGGAACTCACAATTAGAGAGTGGGCCGATGCGATCTCGAGAAGGCTCAAGGGGCGACCAGCCCGCACCGTTCCGGAATTCATGATTCAATGCGCGGCCTTGGCGGGGGATTGCCTAAAGAAGCTGGGCTGGAAGAATCCGCCTATGACGTCATTTCGCCTTAACAATATGAGAATCGACACGACGGGCATCCCGCTCGAGTCGATTAAGCGGATCACTGGCCCACTACTTCCTTACACGATGGAACAAGGAGTCGATGAGACAGTTGCGTGGATGAAACAGCGAAATTTGATAGAATAGATGATATGCGATGCGGAAGATGCACAAGCGATTTGCGTGATGAATTTGAGGTCAGCCGTAGTAGTTTGGAGGAGATTGTTACCACATGGTCGATACTTAAGAGACCAGAGACAGGGGTGCATGACACAGTGTGTTTTCTGGATACAGGCAAACAACTAGAGAAAGGAGTTTAAGATGGGAAGCAAAAAAGCTCTGGTATGTGGGGCCGGTGGCTTCATCGGTGGACACTTGTGTCAACGACTGAAGGATGAAGGCTATTGGGTCCGCGGCGTGGACATCAAAGAGCACGAATACCGCGAACTGGCGGCGGATGATTTCGTCTTGGGCGACCTGCGTGACCAGCAGTTGTGCCGTAAGATCGTTTCGGACATGCAGTTTGACGAGCTTTATCAGTTGGCCGCCGACATGGGTGGGGCCGGCTACATCTTCACGGGCGAACACGACGCCGTGGTGATGCACAATTCCGCAACCATTAATCTGAATATGGCCGAAGAGGCCAAGAATACCAGCATCAAGAAGATATTCTACTCTTCTTCGGCATGCATCTATCCAGAGTCGATCCAAATGGAGTGCGATAACCCCGGCTTGAAGGAATCGGACGCTTACCCGGCCGGCCCGGACAGCGAGTACGGTTGGGAGAAACTCTTCAGTGAGCGCATGTTCATGGCCTATCATCGCAACTTCGGTATGGAAGTCCATATGGCGCGGTTTCACAACATCTTCGGTCCATACGGCACTTGGGATGGTGGACGTGAAAAAGCTCCCGCCGCGATGTGCCGCAAGGTCGCCGAGGCTCCGAAAGACGGCGAAATTGAGGTGTGGGGAGATGGAGAGCAGACGAGAACATTTTTGTATATTGACGAATGCCTCAACGGGATCAGGCGGCTCATGGAGAGCGATTTTCTTGGACCGGTAAATATCGGCTCCGACGAGTTGATTTCTATCAATAATCTGGCAAAAATGGCCATGAGTATCGCTGCCAAGAATCTTTCCATCAAGCATATCCCTGGGCCTCTCGGCGTGCGAGGCCGCTCTTCGGACAATAGTCTGATCGAGGAAGAACTGGGATGGCGCCCCACCACCAGACTGATCGATGGCATGCGGGTCACTTACAAGTGGATTGCAGAGCAGGTTAAAGCGAGACAGGCATGAGCGCCATCGAAGCGAGATTGATGTGAGTCTTGATGGGCAGTTTTTCAACAAGACCCAGCTCATGGAGCCATGATTACATGTCCCGGAAGATATTAATAATCTGTCAAGTCTACGTGCCTGACCCAGCAAGTGTTGGGCAACATCTTAACGATGTGGCGGTGGAAGCAAATCGCCGGGGACATCAAGTGAAGGTGATTACGTCTGCCCGTGGTTACGATGACCCTCGTCGGATCTATCCGCGACGCGAGATCATACAGGGAGTGGAAGTTCACAGGATCTGGGTTCCATCCCTTGGAAAGGCAACTCTCGTTAGGCGACTGATTGGACAGATCCTATTCTTAATCCAAGCTTTCTTCGTAGGGCTTTTCACTCGGCATCTTTCCGGGGTAATAGTAAGTACGGCTCCTCCTATGGGCTCGGCTATTGGCGTGGCGATCGCGTTCCTACGTCGAGTGCGGTTGGTCTATTGGGTAATGGATATAAACCCGGATCAGGCAATTGCTATTGGCCTGGTGAGCCAGACATCCCCTTTGGTCTGGCTCTTGGAGCGACTCGACAGAATAGCCGTTAGACGTGCGGACGTAGTAATCACCCTTGATCGATTCATGGCCAATACCGTAATGAGGAAAGGGTGCAGTTCTAGCAAGCTGCGCATCTTGCCTCCGTGGCCGCATGACGACCATCTTGAGGATATTCGTCATGATGAGAATCCTTTCCGGTCAGAGCATGGACTTAATGGAAAATTTGTAGTGATGTACTCCGGTAACCATGCTGTTACGAGTCCCCTATCGACGATCTTGGATGCTTCTCACCGCCTAAGAGACCGGTCAGATATACTCTTCCTCTTTATAGGAGGTGGTGTGCGAAAACACGAAGTGGATGCAGTGATCTCTAGAGGAGCATCTAATGTTAAGAGCCTTCCGTATCAAGCATTGAATATGCTGAAGTACTCACTTTCTGCCGCGGATGTCCACCTCATAACGCTGGATGAACGTGCGGTCGGTGTGGTGCATCCATGCAAGGTGTATGGAGCACTTTCTATTGGTCGTCCAATTTTGTTCATTGGTCCATCCGTCTGTCACGTTTCAGAGATTTTAGCTTCACACTATGTTGGCAAAATGGTGCGAGAGGGGGACGTGGATGGCGCTGTGAACGCAATAATAAGCTTGGCGGATATGTCTGTTGATGAACGAGATAAGATGGGGCGGACCGCCAAAGACATCATTAGGCAGAACTTCAGCAAAGAAGTGTTATGTGGTGCATTTATGGATATTGTGGAGCACTGTCTCGCATAGGGGTGCCAGCCGATTTCCTTCGGCAGTCGGGAACGCCAGGGTCGTGATAGCCGTTCTCAAATCGGTCGGTGCCGGTAACGAACAAATGCCGGCGCAAACACGCTGAGGATGTTCTGATGCTCGCGTCGGCTAGGGGAGATGACACAATGCCCGATAAGCGCAGAATCCTGATAACAGGGATCGATGGTCTCATAGGAAGAGCTTTGGACAAGGCGCTCCGCGAGAAAGGTTACGACGTTTGGGGAATTGATCGGGTAGGGAACTTTGAGAGGCAAGTCCTTGAAGCAAACTTACTGAACCGGGAAGAGACACTGCGCGCTGTCGCCCAAATAGAACCCTTTGATGTGGTCATTCATACGGCAGCACTCGCGCATGGAGAAAAAACGCCTTCAGGCGCAAGCGTTTACAGGATGAATACCGAAATGACGAGAAACCTCTTGGAAGCGGTCAAGCCGCACTCACCCCGATTCATTTTTTTTAGTTCGGTATCGGTATACGGCGAGGATGGTCGCCTGGGGCCTGTCAGAGCCACTGACAAGCCGAAGCCCTCATCCGAGTACGGCCGTAGCAAACTTGCTTGCGAGAAAATGCTGCTTGAGTCGTCTCTGACGGACTGTGACATCCTGCGTCTCGCGCCTGTCTTTGATAAGTCTTATCTAATCAACGTGAAGAGGCGAGTGTTTTTGCCTGGCGTGCCTCGCGTGAAGATGCGCCTTTATCCTTCGCCCAAGCACTCGCTTTGCCATCTGGATACTGTGGTGCAAACGGTGTGCCGCCTGTTGGAGGTCGAGCCATCGGGGCGGCAGACACAAAACATTTGTGACGTGAGCCCGTATGACCAGAAAACAATTGCCTCATGGTTTCCCGGAGTTTCAGTTCCCATTCCAGTCTGCGCGGTGAAACCGCTGTATTACTTGCTGTATCTATTGCCTCGAAATTCAGGACACGCGATGCGTTGCCTGTATTGGAAACTCTTCTGCTCAAACGAGTACTCCACCAACCCAGGACCAGACTTCAATGGCGACTGATTACGAATACATAGCCACAAAACGCAAGACCTCAATGTTCCTCGATGACATGCACGAGAACCACGCGTTGTTGTCTGAGAGCATCAAGGGAAGCCGGGTAGCAGTGATCGGTGCTGCTGGTTCCATCGGGTCTTCAGTGGTGAAGGGCCTGCTGGCATTTTGTCCGGCGGGCATGGTGTTGATCGACCTTAGCGAAAACAACCTCGTTGAAGTTGTCCGCGACCTCCGGTCTTCAAGTAAGCTTCATGTTCCTGAGGATTTTTCCACTCTTCCTATCGGTATGGGCTCAGTTGAGTGCACTTCCTTTTTCAAGGAGAGCAAACATTTCGACTACATTCTGAACCTGAGCGCGATAAAGCATGTGCGATCGGAAAAAGACACCTACTGCATTGCCCGAATGATTGATACCAACGTTGTGTTCGTCCACGATCTGCTCATGGACATTCCATATGAGTTCCGGAAGTTCTTCTCTGTTTCGTCAGACAAGGCCGCGAACCCCGCCAATCTTATGGGCGCCAGCAAGATGGTGATGGAGGAAATGCTGCGCTGCCAGGACCGCTCCTTTTCGACAGCGCGCTTCGCGAATGTGGCATTTTCCGACGGAAGTCTGCCGTATGGGTTTCTGCAGCGAATCGCAAAGCGCCAACCCATTTCCGCTCCGAAAGACGTTAAACGCTACTTCATGTCTCACGAGGAAGCGGGGCAAATCTGCCTCCTCTCCTGTATGTTGGGGGGATACGCGGACGTTTTCTTTCCGCAGCTTGAGCAGGGACTCAACGAGAAGACCTTTGCGGAGATTGCAGTCGAGCTGCTGACGCAGTTGGGGTATGACCCGGTTGAATGTTCTACCGAGGATGAAGCTAAGACCAGGGCAGAAGAGCTTATACCGCAGAAAAAATGGCCGTGTTTCTTTTTTGAAACGGACACAACGGGTGAAAAGCCTTTCGAAGAGTTTTACTCCAAGGGCGACAAACTGGATTACTCGCGGTTCAGGCATATTGGCATCGTGAAGCGGAATCGCGCAGATGTTCCCACAGTTCAGGCCGTCTTGCGCTTTATTCAGTTCGCACGCGCCGCAAAGCACGATCCAAACGTCATCAAGGCGGATTACATCCGGGAAGTGTCAAGGATCGTGCCGGGATTTGAACATGTCGAAAAAAATAAGAACTTGGATCAGAAGATGTAGATCGGATAGGTCAACATGTACCTGCTTGTGAAACGCATCATGGACATTTGCCTTGCTGGAATTGCTCTCCTGGCTCTCTCTCCTCTCTTGATTCCTGTTGCGGTCATTCTCCGATTCACTGGCGAGGAAGAAATCTTCTTCAAACAGAAGCGCCTGGGATATAAGAACAAGGACATTTACGTATGGAAGTTTGCCACCATGCTTAAGAACAGCCCTTTCTCAGGCACAATCACCGCCAAGAATGACCCACGAATACTGCCATTCGGCCGCTTTCTTCGCTCCACAAAGATCAACGAACTACCTCAACTCATCAATATCCTGACAGGTGACCTGTCTTTGGTCGGCCCCAGGCCACTAACCACCGAAGCTTTCAGCCTTTATCCGGAGGAGTTGAAGCCGTTCATCTATCAAACCAAGCCCGGCCTCACCGGCATCGGATCGGTGGTGTTCTGCAATGAAGAGGAAATCCTCGCCAACTCGGGCAAAGACGTGTGGCAGTGTTATAAAGAAGACATTATGCCTATCAAGGGCGCGCTTGAGATGTGGTACCAGGGAAACATCTCTCTTTTCACCGATTTGAAACTAGTCGTGCTGACTGCGGTCGCCATTATCAAGCCAGGAAACACGCTGCACACGAAGTGGTTCAAAGATCTGCCTGTAGAAAGAGGTGTTCCGGCAGCGCAATCCGAACCGTGACCTGCAATGGATTGTTTCGAAAGCCACTGCATTTTCTGATCCAGAACCCACAGGCAACCCACCAGCAGGATATGGACGTTCACCGAACACAGACTGACCGTCAGCGCCTTTTCAAACATGTAGCCGGAGGGCCGGGTGTCTTTGCCAATCGTTTGATTCGGGGCGTTGCGAGTCGAAGCGCTTTCATTCTCAATTGCTGAGCGGATATACTTGTTATGTTTGATCGCAGCTACTTGTGTGGGAGCTAGCTGTCTCATGGGACACCACAAGCGCCCGGTAGTCCCTTTTGATGCCAGGCGCGCAGGAAACTGGTAAGTGTGAGCACGCAGGAAAGACCCGGTTATGGTTTCCCCCTTGTTGCTGTGGGAGTAGCGACAGCGTTTTTCCTCTTGTTCATCTACGGTTACCCGAGGCTGTTTCCGGAGATTGAGGCGGCGAACCCCGACCACTTCGAGCAGACGGTCGCTGATGCCGTGGCGCGGGGAAACCTGGACAAGGCGCTGCTGGTTTCAAGCACGGAAAGCAAAAGGCGTCCCAATGATCCCGCGGCGCACACGGCGTATGGGCGAGTCTTGTTGGCGTGCGGGCGGCCGGCGGAGGCGGTCGAGCAACTTACCACAGCGGTGAATATATGCCGGGATTTGGAAAATCGCGCAACCAGAAAGCCGTTCTATTTTGCGCCTGCGCGTCTCGCGCTTGGGCAGTATTACCTGGATGAGGGACGGGCGGCTGATGCTGTCGTGAATTTCGAGCTGGCGCGCGCGTATGCCTCGCTGGCCGACGAACAGTACGCGGATTATCACGAGGCCCTCTACCAGGCCTACTCGCAGCAGAGACTGTGGGCGCGCGCGCTGGAGTTTCGCCAGCCGACTGACGGTGAACTGGACGCGCTGGACGTCCGGGACCTTGAGCTGCTGGGGCGCGTGTGTGAAGGGGAGAAGGACTGGGCGCTTGCGGCGCGCGTAGCCGCGCGCCTCATTGCCCGTGATGCGGTCGAGGGGCGTTATCTACTTGGCCGCGTCGAGCTTGCTGGGGAGCAGTACGGGGAAGCCGCGGCGGACCTGGAACAGGCCGCGGCGGGCGGGCGGATCTATGCCGCCTTCTTCCTCGGCGTGGCTCTTGAGCATAAGGGCGAACCGGAACAGGCGGTACATGCGTACGCACGCGTGCCGTCACGCGACTTATACAGGCCCTTTGCGCTGGCAAGTGCCGCGAAGCTTCTGCAAACAGAAGGCTCCGAAACGGCCGCCACGCCGGCGAGAGATGAACTCCTGAGTCAGTTGGATTCCGAAATCGCCGTCTTGAGTCAGATGAAGCCACCCGTGCCGCAGGATCCATATTGCCGGTTTACACCAGTTGCCTTCACGGTTTCGCCGCTTTACTTCGAATCCGGCGCGCGGTTTCCAATATGTATTCTCTGGCGAGACAAAAAACCATTAACCGATGCCGAGCCAATCGCGTCTCTCTCAGTTTCCGATGGGGGCAATTCAATAACGCTTCGGCGCAACGCCGAAACGGTTCTTCAACTGGAATGGGTAGAAAACCAGGTGAATTGGCAAAGCATCAGCCTTGCTGCAACAGATGTCGGCGAGGCGCCTGGCTGGATCGACACGGCGCGCGACTGGTTTGGCCTCCGGCCTGATTACGCCGCGCAGATCAAACAAGAAGCCGGGGATTACTATCTCACCCTTAACAAAATGACGTGGTTCTACAGCGTGCCCATTCCCGTGCGCCAAGGGGTCAGCTACCTGCTTTCCGGACGTGTAAACGGAGCGCAAGACCGTGCGGGTATAGGTTGGCAAGCCCTGGACGATGAGGAACACGTTTTGGCTGAAAATGCCGTCTACGTTAATCAACTTGGCGTATGGGACTGGACCTCCTCATATTTCCGGTCGCAGCTTAATTGGGATTTCTTACGCGTTCAACTTCATGTTGCACCACAGCATGGCCCTGTCGGGTTTGATGATGTAATGTTGATAGAAGTCGATGAGCCGGCAGGCCTCCTGGACTCAATACCTGCTCAGCGATAAACGTTAAACCTTCAAGCGCCCGGTTTTTCTGATTTTGCCTCCTTCGCCGGCACTTCACCGAAAAAAGCCGTCAACTGCCCCCAGTACGCCAGCACAATCCACAGTAGGAATGGCAGCGTTATACTGAAGAAACCAACCGCCGTCGTCAGCGGGGGGTGAGCGATTTCAACCGGCCCCCGAGCCATGGGCCGAATCACGAGGGTCGCCACGTGGGAGATGAAGATTATAGTCACTCCTATACCGATAACGTAGAGCATCCGCCGCAACCTCAACCGCGGCGTCGCTAACACCAGTGCCACAAACGGCGCCACATTACCTACAAGGTGACCCAGGCCCGGCATCGTCGTCTCCCTGTTTGGCAGGACGTACGTAAGCGAGGTGTCCGTGTTTAAAAAACCGGCGGTTTCTACCCGGATACCCGTGATCGTGTGGCCCAGCCCGTAGCGGAGGATGATCGCTGCCGCATAACCGAGCACGTGCGCATAAACCGGTAAAATCATCAGCCAAACCACTAGACAGATCGGCGCCAGAACCACAAACTTCGCTGCCAGCAGGCCCGCCGAACGTTTCGCCGAACCCCCCACCACGTCTTTCTCCTTTTCACCATCAATTCCACCCACGCCAGCCACACTACCACTACAAAAATTATATACACGCCCTGCCAAATGTACTCATGCGTAAACTTGAATATGGCGCCACCGTGATCCCACGCCCCAAGCACCGCTAGAACCGTCAAACGGAACGCATTCACCAGATACAAAAAAGGCACACCCGCCGCCACTCCAACAAGCTTCTTCCACCAGCGCGTGGGAAATGCCACAACCGCCGCCACAAAAATCACCATCGTCGGAATCGCCCCGCAGTCCGGTACCACCACAAAACCGGAATGCCAAATCGTTGACCGTTTCCGGCGCGGTCTCCGCGGCTTTTTTCCACTTCTCCTCCAGTTCAACCGGCCGCGCCCGCGCTGCGGCCACCCGCGCCAACCGCTCTTCCTCACTCAGTGTGCGGTCCCGGCGCGCCTCCGCCATCGCCTGCCGGGCCTCCGCCATCTCCGACACCAAACCCGGACGAAGCACGAACGACACCGACGGGCCCAGATCCTGGTTTTGCAGCGTCTGGATTCGCGACTTCATCTCCTCAACCTGAGCCTTATTCATTGGGTTGAAACGCCAGAGATCCCCCCGCTCCTCCCACGTCTTCAGCAACTCCGCCAACTCACGCCGCTGAGACATCGCCGAGTACTCCCAGCTCTCCCACGGCGTCAGCGGAGGCGACTCCATACCCTCAAACTGCTCAGGCGGCGGAGGTTTCTGGCCCTTCCCCCAGGCTTCCATACGCGCCCGAATATACGCCTCTTTCCCCGGATACGTCTTGGGATGGCCAACCACTCGGCTCGAATGACCTACCCAACTCAGCAGGTAAGCCGTCGAACGGGCGACTTGGTAAAGGTAGAGATCATTACCCCGCGAATCAACCAGCAATTCATGAATAACCAACAGCAGAAAAGCACTGATGACGAAGAGAACCACGAAGGTTATGGTTTTGCGCCGCAATGCCTTTAAGCCCTCAAAGCCAACCGGCGCACTGGGGCGGAGAATAACACCTACAGATTACTCCTGTGCCCGCGATTTCAGAATAGCCTACTAACGATAGAAGTATAGGGAATGTCCATTGTAGATTCAAACATGCAGAGACACAGGAAGAAACACAACATGCTCTAATTGTGCGAAAATCACAATACGAAAAATCCGGAGTGCTGGCAGCTATACTGGAGGGGGGAGAAGCCACCGCTAGAGTGATCAACCGTGCGCCCTTCCAAAAACCAGCGGAAATCCAGCCGCTCCCGCGTGGCATCCTCCAGTTCCCGACTGCTGCGAATCCCCCGCATAAGCCCGTATAAGATGGCCCCTGCCAGCCGCATCGGATGGATCGGCGGCTGGCCGCGGTGCCCGTCATACCGCACCTCCCACGCCTGAGTCCAACGCCAAAAGACACCCCTCCAGCGTCCGAATCACATGCCCCGGCGCCACCGCATCGTCAAGGCTCTGTGGCAAAAGGATTTGCTGGTGTCGCGCCGCCGGCGCTTGCGCCCATCGCTTTTCCATCCGTCCCCGTCCCTCCGCCTGCGGCCCGCCCGCATCGAGAGATTTAGTAGCATATAAGGATTTAAATGTCAATATAAATATTTTTCTAGAATTAAATCGACAGGCCCTGTAGGCTGTAGACTGTAGGAACTGCCTAAGCGTAGGCCGACTTCGGCGAAGTCGGCCTATCTGTCATGCGGTGACTCGTTCGAGTTCTTTGGAGAGGAGCATGATGTGGCCCATCTCCTGCTGGATGATCTCGTCGACACGCGTGCGGCCGTATTTTTCGGGGACCATGATTTTGATGGCTTCGTAGAAGATGACGGAATCCCTTTCGCGCTGTAGTGCTTCGTTAAGGATGGGGACGGGCCCGGCGCCGGGCTTGATGACCCTGCCGGGTTCCTCGTTCGGGTTGAACACGTACTTGTCCGCCATGCCTTTCAGGAACGCGTAGGCTTCGTCGTGCGGGTCGTACAGGGTTTCTTCGGTTTCGGTGCCGGACAGGCCCTGCTGCATCGAGGCAAACACCGCTTCGTGCTGAACCTCCATCTCGGCGAGGTTGTTCATCAGGTCGCGTGATTGTGCGTCCGCCATGATGTCCGCCGCGGCCCGGTAGAATGCTGCACCGTTGCGTTCGATCCGTTTCGCGATCTCGAAGATGTCGTTCGCATTATAAACCAGCGTGCTCATGCGGGCCTCCTCTAAAAGCCTATAGGGCTTACAGGCCTACAGACCAAATAAGCACCATTAAACTTCGGTGTTTGTCACTTCCGCCAGCCGGCGGTTCAGCAGCGCAACGTGCCCCATCTCTTCGTCGATGATGACACCGATCTTGGCTTTGTCCGGCGCGGAAGGTATCAACTCCCTCAGCCCCGTGTAGAACAGGATCGAGTCGCCTTCTCGTGCGATCGCCCATTCAAGAACGGCCTTGAGGTCCGCGTTGGGGCCGACGAGTTCGGCTGGAGCGGGCCGTTCGAGGTCGAACACCTGTCCGTCGATGAACGTTTGCAGGTAGAGTGCGGCTTCACCTTCCGGGTCGTACCATTCGGCTCCGAACGCATCCATTACGATTTGTTGGAGCAGGGCCTGGAATACGGCCTCGTGGTTCTCTTCCATGACGCTGAGCAGGCCGAACTCGCCCCGGAGACGATCCTCTTTCACAGTATTAGCGGCCTCGCGATAAAACCGTTTTCCGTTCCGCTCGATCTGGACGGCCATCTCGAAAATCTCGCGCGGGTTGAAAAACACGCTCATGGTCATGCCTCGGTTGCCGCGGGCGGCGTGTAGACCCGTGCAGCCAGTTCATTGTCGATCATGAACAACGCGCCCGGGTTATCCCCGGCCAGCTTGAGTTTTTGGAGTATGGCGTCCGCGTTGGCCTCTTCCTCGATTTGTTCCGTCACGTACCACTGCAGCAGGATACCGCTGGCCAGGTCCTTTTCGTCCTGCGCCAGGAACGCCAGGTTGTTGATGAGGCTGGTGACATGCTGCTCGTGCTTGAGCGTCTCCTCGAACACGTTGAGCGGCGATTTCCAACTCGTTGGAGGCGCGTCGATGGAAGCAAGCTTGATTTCTCCCTGCCTGCTGAGCAGGTAGTCATAGAATTTCAGCGCGTGGAACGTTTCTTCCTGGTACTGCACCCGCATCCAGTTGGCGAACCCTTTAAGGTTGATCGAGTCAAACCACGCCGACATCGACAGGTAGAGGTAGGCGCTGTACAGCTCGGCGTTGATCTGTTCATTGATGGCTTTCTGGACCTTTTTGCTCAGCATGATGTTTCTCCTTTCCGGTAACCGTGGAATTCGCAACACGCGGCGGCGACGCCTTTCTCGGTCTCAAACTCAAACACGGCCTCGCGGACGTCGCCGAAGGTCAAACAGCTTCCGCAAACACTTCAAAATACCCTTGCACGTGGGCGCACGCGGGGCAAACGGCCGGGGCTTCGGGCCCTTCGTGCAGATACCCGCATTTCAGGCAGCGCCACACAACCGGCTCGCTCCGTTTGAACAGCGTGCCATCCGCCAGATGGCCGGCCAATTTTGAATATCGCGACTTGTGGTGCTTTTCGATCGTGGCGATGGAGTCGAACGCCCTGGCCACGTTCTTAAACCCTTCCTCGCGCGCGATCTCGGCAAACTGTGGGTAAAGGACGGCCCACTCTTCGTGCTCGCCGACCCCCGCCGCCAGCAGGTTCTCAGCCGTAGACTTGTTGCCCGGCACGCCGTAGACGGCCTCGACCTTGCACTCGGGCCCCGGCAAGAACTTGTAATAGACGCTGGCATGGGCCTGTTCTTCCTCGGCAGTCCGCTCAAATACGGCGGCAATCTTTTCAAACCCTTCCTTGCGGGCTTTTTTTGCAAAATAGGAGTAGCGTGCCGCCGCCTGGCACTCCCCCGCGAACGCCGACATAAGGTTCTTTTCCGTTCGTGTACCCGACAAATTAGCCATTGTGAATTCCCTTTCTAAACAATTGGGTCCCAGTTTTATTCCCGGCAATCCGGGCATATGCCCAAAAACTCCAGCCGATACTCAGTTATCACAAAGCCCGGAGGCCCTTCCGGCAACGTCACCCCCTCAATAGGCGCCGCCGCGATGTCGTCGACCCGGCCGCAACTCACACACCGGACGTGGTCGTGCCGCTCCATGTTCCCATCGTACCTGGCTTGGCCGCCGGCCATGCTTAATTTCGCTATAAGTCCCTGTTGTGAAAGGAAATCCAGATTGCGATATACCGTCCCAAGGCTTACGTGGGGTAACTGGCGCCGAACCTGTTCGTACAGTTCGTCCGCCGACGGATGGCTCGAGAGCTTCTTGAGTTCTTCCAGGATGATTTCACGTTGTTTGGTTATTCGCACGCCAAACCTCTGAATTAGTAATGATAACCGCGAGCAGCGGCGTGTCCATTTCCATGGGCAGCCACACCTCGCCGTCGGGATCGGAATTGGCGCCGGTCGAAACGCCGGATTCGGCGTCGGCTCTGCGCACGGTTTGCCACGCGGGTTCCGGCGCGATGCCCTGCTCGTTGCCAGGCCAGCGCAGGGTGGCATACGGCCCCTGAAACACCATGGCTTTGGGGGCGTACTGCTTGATGATATCGCCGAGCTCGATGACGCAACTGCCGTCGAACCAGAGCTCCGAGATTTCACCGTAGCGCGACAGCACTTCGGTCCACTGCCGGCGCAGCACCTGGTTGTACGCTTCCTGTTTGGCGGGATCGCTGGTTTTCCCTCCGCTGCCGATGGGTGCGCCCCACTGGTCGTCGCCGGGGTAGATGTAAATGCCGAGCTTGAGACCATGGCGGCGGCAACTGTCGGCCAGTTCGGCGAGCACATCACCCTGGCCGTTCTTCCAGCCGATATTCCGCACACAGTATTCCGTCGTTTCCGTGGGCCACCAGCAAAACCCGCCCGTGTGTTTGGCGACGAATAGGATTTGTTTCGCGCCGATCAATTTGGCGGCTTCGCACCACTGCTTGGTGTCGAGCAGGGAAGGATTGATCTGATCCAGCGGCGTGGAATGATTGTCGTATTCGCGGCCCTGCCACGTACACGGGTCCAGGCACAGGAACATCTCGATTTCCATCTCATGCCAGGCGATTTGCTCGGGTGTGGGAATGCCCCGTTGCGGCGAGGAGGACGCCGCGGCTGTCAGGTCGCGAATGAGCTTGATTTCGTCGGGGTTGTAGGGCGAGCCGTCTTTGTGGAAAACGTCGTGATGCCAGGGTACTGGCTCGTCTTTGAAAGGCGCCTTCCATGAATCCCAGGGGTAGATTGTCTGCGAGCGGCCGCTTACCAAACCCCAGTTGATCGCTCCGATCCGCATCTCCTTGAAGTAAGGCAGTATCTGCTGGAAGGTGCTGCCGGTCCCCCGCGACATGTATTCGGTGCAGACGATAGGGCGGCCGGCCTCCCGCAACCACTGCACGGCCAGGCGCACATCGCCCAGCGGCCCGTACGAGTGGAACGTGATAATGTCCGACTGCTCGATCGCCAGCTTGTCGATCGGCTGATGGCTGCGGCCGGTCGCATCAATCCAAACACCGATGGTAATGGGCTGCGACGGGTTGACTTCTCGCGCCCAGCCAAACAGTTTCTTCATCAGGATCAGGTGGGCTTGCCGCTTTTGCTCGACCGTCCAACCTTCGTCGTAAGAATCGGAGTTCGGGTTGCCCGGCTCGTTGATGAGATCCCAGCCAAGCACGCGATCGTCGTCCTTGAACCGCGTCAGTATGGCGGTGACGTACGGCTTGAGTTCGTCATAACGCGCGGGGTCTTTTTGCAGGTCGATATGCGGCGACTGTACCCATCGTGAATTGTGGACGCCGGGAAGGGGCTCCGCCTGCGGTCCCAGCTTGGGCCGGGGATCCCAGCAACTGTCGAGCAGAACAAACAACGTCCGAATACCGTGCTTGCCCGCGATCCCCAGATACTGATCGATTCGCCCTTCAAAACCCGCAGGATCCGCCGACCACACCATGTCATGCAAGAACACCCGCATGCAATTGAATCCGTCCGCCGACGCCCACCCCAATTCGCGATCGATCGTTTCCGTGTCAAACGTCTCCGCTTGCCACATCTCGAGTTGGTTCGAGGCGCTGCTTGGGACGAAATTGGCCCCCACCGACCACGGCTGCCTCGCGTACCACGCATTGGCGCGCGCGGCGCTCCAGCGGCCATCTTCGGCTTTCCATGCGACGTCACTCTCCCCGCGGGCAGATCCCGCGCCAACGGCACAGAAAACCGATGCTGCCGCGAGAAATCGAGGTAAAGCGCCCCTGATATTCAACTCTGTCCCTCCTTTCGACGGGCCACATCACCGAACGTCCGTGAAGCGATGAAACAACTCCCGGGCCGGACCGAAGTTCCGGCTTTGCGGCGTCAGGTCAAGGCAGTAAGTTACGACGCCATCGCAGAGTCCGTCCCGTTTGCATTCCAGACACATCCGCAGCCATTCCGCAATGCGATCGGGCGTCACCGGATCACCATGGCGAAGTTGAAATTCAACATCCTGCGCAGCCGTCATCACGACAAACGGAATCCTGAAACTGTGGCCGCCCGCCTTAATGGCGTCACCGAAACCCGCCTCAAAGGCCCCCTTCCGCTCGACATGCCACTGTTTGGGCGCATCCAGTCCCGCCGCCGGTTCCAAGCCTTCCCCCTGCAGATCGGTCATACGCCACCGCAGCGGGAAATTGCCAACCCCTTTTTTCTCCATCAGTCGGAAGGCGAGGGTCACTTCTTTTTCCCCGGCGACCTGCGGGGTAACGTCCACCGCCACCTCCTGCCAGCTACGTCCGCCGCCTTGGGCGTCCTGTTCCCAGACCACCGTATCGTCAACCAGGAATTGCTTGAAATGGTAGCCGGCTGTCGTACCGTAGAAGTCGTCCAATTCACGAAACCGGATGACGTGCCTGGTTGCGGGAAGCACCTTGGCCGGCTGGCTGATTCGCACAAAATCTCCCGCAACCGACTGCTGGGCCGCGGGAAAACGGAGTTGGCCCGGCATGACCATGACCTCGTCATTGAGCATGGCCCGCGCATGCGCAATCTCATCGCGATCCTGTGGATAGGCAACCACCACGCCGTCGATGACGTCCCTGTAGTTTTCCACGAACTGCCGGTCTATCTCGCTGAAATACATCAACGGCAAAAAGGCCAGCTTGGGGTTCACGCGGTGCGCGCGCGCCTGCATTTCGCGCAAGTAGCCCGGCGTGTACAGAGCCTTGTTAGCGTAGAAATCGTCGATAACCCAAGCCGTGAGATTGGGAAACTCGAGGGACAACCGGGCTATCTCCTCCGCCCAACGATGGTAATCCAGCCGGAAAGGCTCGGAATAAGATTGGGTGTTGGGCGGGCTTTCGGACGGGGGCACAAGATACGGCCACACCTCTATCTTCGCCGCGCCCGCCTTGGGCAGGAAAGTCCTTAGATCCTCCCAGTCCGTGGATTGCCATACCAGCCAATAGTAGGTGGACACGCCCAGTTCCTTGAGGCGGATGACCATCGCGTCAGCATCAACGCGTCCGTCGGCGCCCCGCAGCAGTGCGGCATACGTGGCGTGGGGCATGCCTTCCGGCAATTTGCTGTCAAGCGCGGCCGACGCCGCCGCAGCCAACCGGCAATACGCGAACAGACAAACCAGGGGTATTTTTGTGGCGTTGATTGCAACCATAATGGCTTATCTCCTCTCCACCGTTGATAGCTCAAGGTCACTGTAACCATGATTTTCCATAGGAACATGCCCGCCGCCATCACAAGCCGCGTTCCGTCGAAAGTACTCGGTTTCTCCGATGCAGTCAACAACGATTCCGCTGCCATGGATTGGCCAAAGACCCCGTGATACAATCGGCGCATGATCAAGGAAACTCAGCCATGAACCATACTCGGGTAATTGGACTGGCGGTATTGATTGTTTCGATGGGCGTGGTCGCCGATGACGTCACGGTCGAGCGCGTCATCGGCGTCGAAATGCCCGGCGAATACAAGCATCCCTGCACCATCACCCAGTTGAACAACGGCGACCTCTACATCGCCTACTACAGCGGCTCGGGCGAATACGAGGACGATTCCAAGGTGTGGGGAATCCGCAAGCCCGCAGGGGAGAATGCCTGGTCGCCGCCCGAGTGCATCGCCGACACCCCGTTCCGCGGCGAGGGCAATCCCGTGGTGTGGCAGGCGCCGGACGGGCTCGTCTGGCTGTTTTACGTTCAGCGTTACGGCGACACGTGGTCGGACTCCCGCGTCAAGGGAAAGATCTCGAGGGACGGCGCCAAGACGTGGTCGGATTCATTCTTACTCACGTTCGAGCAAGGCATGATGGTACAGGGCCTGCCCATCGTCCTCAAGAACGGCGACTACCTTTTGCCCGCCTACTACGAAACCGGCCACGACCAGGAAAAAACCGACCCCGACACTGCATCATTGTTCTTCCGCATCAATCCGCGGACAAACACGTGGGCCGAAACCGGCAGAATCGTCTCCGACAATGGCAACCTACAGCCTCATGCCGTGCAACTCACCGACGACCACCTGATAGCCTATTGCCGTCGCGGCGGCTCGTTCGACCCCCTGCCGGACGGGCGCATCATCCGCGCCGAATCAAACGACGGCGGCAATACGTGGACCCGCGGCGCCGCCTCACAGTTCAAGAATCCAAACGCCGCCATTGCGTTCGTCAAGTTGGCTAACGCCCATCTCTTGCTGGTGTACAACGACAGCATCTCAGGCCGGACGCCGCTCACCGTCTCCATATCAACCGACAACGACAAGACCTGGGAATACAAACGCAACATTGCCGAGAGCGGCGAAAGCCAGACGTTTGCCTATCCGGTAGCCATCCAGGATCGCGACGGCAAAATCCACGTCGTCTGCACCACGGACAACCGCAAAACCATTCTCCATTTCACGTTTGACGAGCAAGCCATCCTGTTGCATCCGGCCGAGTCTAACGCACAATAAGAGCCGCGGCGCCAGATTTGGGGGCTTTTTTGCACCGACGTCCAGTCAGGTTTCCTGCGCCGCGAACGTATATACTGCAGAGGAGGGGACCACATTGCTTACCTTGATACACTCCGACCGGGCGGTGGTGCGGAAGGTGCTTGCGGGCAATCCGGGGGCATTCCGCGTGCTGGTGGACCGCTATGGGGGCGTGGTGCACAGCGTCGCCTATTCCAGGCTGAGAAATGCCGCGGACGCCGAGGATGTGGCCCAGGAAACGTTCATCCGCTTTTACCAGCAGCTTGATCAGATGGCCCACCGCTGGCACGTGGGTGCGTGGCTGGTGCGGGTGGCACGGAACGCCAGCGTGGATCTTCTGCGCCGGCGGCTGCGGGAAGCGGCGCGGTTGTGCGAGGACAAACGGCAGGCGGCGCAGGCGCATGTGCCCGACCCGATGCGGGAAGAGTTGCACCGGTTGCTGTGGGAGCAGATGGAGAAGCTGGATCCAGATGCGCACGAAGTGCTCGTGCTCCACTACTTCATGAAGAAAAAGGCGCGCGAAATCGCCGCGCTGCTGGACATCAAGACCAACACGGTCGAGAAACGGCTCCAACGCGCGCGAGAAGAACTCGGGCGGCGGCTGACGGACCTGCTGGGTGAAGAAGTCGTGGAGGTCAAGACGGACGCGCGCCGTGGCGACCGGATCATGACGGCCGTCTGTGCGGCGCCGGTGGCGTGGAAGGCGTCGGCGGCAGGCGCGGCGGCGGCGGCGACGGTGGCGGGGGTTGCGACCGGCGCGGGCGCGGCGAAACTGGCGACGGGCGTGGCGCTGGTAGCCATCATGGCGATCATTGCGTACCTGGGTTACGAGCGGTACGCAAGCCCGTTCAAAACCCAGGATATTACGGCCCGAAGCGCCGTTACCGTGGAAGATACTGCGCAGGATGGGGAAGACGCGAAAGCGGCGGGAGTTGCGGAGCCCGTGGAGAAGGCGTCGGAGTCCAACGACGCCGCGGTGAAGCAGGCCGATGCGACGTTGCCGGTCTACCCGCCCGTTTTTGGGACGCTTACGGGGACGGTCAGGATGGACGATGGCACGCCTGCCGCGGGCGCACAGGTGCAGTTCGACAACCAGGGGGAGGTGGATGTATTTCTCCATCCCATGTTCAGCGCGTACGGGCGTGTGCCGGTAGATCTGGTCAAGTTGACGGCCCGAACCGATTCTGCCGGTTCTTTTCAGATCTCCGAAGTCCCGATCGATCCCGGGCGCAGCCACTTTTTCAATCTCTCTGCGCAAACACCAGGCTACTTCGGCCAGGCGCAGATCAATGTCTACCATGCGGTTCGCGAAATGGAGCAGGACCTCACTCTTTACCTGGATTCCTCCGTCGGCGGCATAGTAAAAGGAATAGAGGGAAAACCGGTAAAAGAGATTTGGGTTCTGATCACCTGGGTCGAGGGTTCCAGGGCAACGAACGGGGGCGGCGTAGTCACACAAGCCGGCGGGCGGTTTCTGTTTGAGCACGTGCCGGCCGGCTTGTGCCAATTCTCGGTCGACACTCGCGGCTACCTTAAATACAGGAGCCAATGGATTTCGACGGGCAGCCGGGATCACGTGCTGCAACTGGATCCGGGCAACTCGGTCTCGGGAAAGGTTGTGGAGTCGGCGACGGGACAGCCGGTAGGCGACGTGGTCATCAAGGGCGCAGGTGTCGGCAACGACTACGCAAAGGACAATTACAAGTTGTTTGCGGGGCAAGCCGACAGCGCAGGATTGTTCACGATTACGGGCTGCCAGCCGGGTACGTACAACCTCTCGGTCAACGTAGAGGATTATGCGCCGCTGCCCCTGAGATTGGTCGAGCCGCTGACGGTGACGTTGGGAACGGATCCCGTGACGGGGTTGGAATTGAAAATGGCCACCGGTGCGGTGCTTCGCGGCAAAGTCATCGATGATGAAACGGGATCTCCGGCGCCTCCCGGGTGCCTTATCGTTATCAGCAATAAAGACGACTCTTTCATGCGGGGCTGCGAAACGACCGCGGGCGGTTTGTATGAACTCCTGGGTCTGCGCGACGGCGAGTTAAGAGTCCGTGTGCGCGGGCTGTCACTGCGATGGCGTGGTGACACATCCGTGACATTGAAACCCGGCGAGGTGAAGCAGTACGACATCCACCTGTCCCCCCGGCGCCTAATGACGGGCACCGTGGTGGACGAATCCGGGCAGGCGGTTGCCGGGGCGTCTGTCAGCGCCATCACACCCAGCGAGGCGCGGCTGGCGGGGGACGCGGTGAGCGACGTGGCAGGCCGTTTCTCGTTGGAAACCGCCCCGCCGGATCAGTGTCCCCTGGTTTATGTCCAGGCGTTGGCGGAGGGTAGTTACAGCGGGCTGGCGGGGCCTTACAAGACGGCCGATACCCATTCGGGCATCGTGCTGAAGGTCGTGAGGTCGGGCCGGCTCGAAGGCGAGGTCGTGGATCAGGACGGGCAGCCGGTTCAAAACGGTTTGCTGGCCGCCGTGCCGGAATCGGACGACAGCCTGCTGCCGCGGGAGAGCCGGTTCGGTGAAATCAATACAGGCAAAAGCATTAATAAACTGCTGGACAAAGCGGGCGGATTCGTCTATGCCAGGCTTCGGCCGGGTACCTATGCGCTGGAGGTCTATACCTATACGTCAGGCACGCGTACGCCGATAGCCGCGACAGAGGCCATCATACAGGCCGGGCGGACAACAAAGGCTCACCTGGTGGTGGACCTGACGGGGTTCGGCGGCATCGAGGGGACTGTTCTGAAAGACGGCCAGCCCACGGTGGGCCAGGAAATTCAGGTTACGCCCGTCCAGGCTAAATGGGTGGACGGATTGATGGCCGTAACTGACGCGGACGGCCAATATGCCGTCTATCCCATAGCGCCGGGGGAAGTCCACGTACTGGTACAAACGCCGTCCCTGCCGGGGCGTGGAGGCATTACAAAACAAGAAACCGCCGAAATCGTTGCCGGTCAGGTGGCGCGGCTGGATTTCGATTTTGCCGGCGGCGCGGGTACGGCGGAAGGTTACGTGACGGAGGACGGCCTGCCGGCGCGCGATGCAACCGTCACATTCAATTCAGTCGACTCGACTGGCGTTGCGGGACTCTCAGCCACGGTAGACGCGGCAGGCTGGTACCAGATCGAACAGATCCCGGAAGGGGCGTATAACGTTGAAGCACGGCTCGGCAAAAAGATGAGTCAGACGGTGGAGGCGCAAGTGACGCCGGCCCAGACGGCCCGGGTTGATTTTGAATTCGTGGGCTGCGAGATCCACGGCACGATCAGCGGCCTTGGGCCGGATGAAAAAGCGTTTGTGGGCCTGTTCCCGGGCGACGCGCAACTGCCCGAATGGACGGTCGAGGCGCTGGACGCCCTGGGCGAGCAGATGGTGACCGGCGGGCTGATCGAGCAGAACGGGCCATTCTCGTTTGAGGGCATTCAGGAAGGCGACTATGTCGTCGGCGCCGTGGCTCTGCCCTCCGAATCCCAAGCAGAAACCGAACAGCTACTCGGCGGCCGCGCTGCAGTAAGCCCACTGTTCCACACCGCGCCCGGCACGCCTGCCGAAGTCAACCTCGCATTCGAGTAGGCGCTCTTGGCAGAACCTGGAGCGACGTGTAATCGTTGCCGGCCGCTTAGTACATGGATCCTGAAATAAGACGCCATATGGAGTGCGGCCGCTCTTAGCACGCTTGCCACCGCTTTTTATAGTGCAAGGCTTTCCTTGCAAACCATGTCGCAGTTGTCAGGCAAGGCATTCCTGCCGAAAAAACAGATAGCACCAGCGCTGGGATACGTACAATCCCCCTTTGCTTTCATTGGCGTACATCTTGTGCACCAGCCCCCATTGCTTGAGGTTGTTTGCACAACTGGCTCGCCGCGCCGCTTCACGCGCACACGCCAGGGCCGGCAGGAGAATGGCGGCCAGAATCCCGATGATGGCTATAACGACGAGGAGGTTCGATTAGAGTAAAACCTTTAGGCTTCATGATTCGCGACCTCCGTAGTTGTTGAATCAACCCGGAATTTCCCGTAGTAACACGCCCGCCCAGGGGTTGTCTGCCAACAAACACCCTAGCCAGTGGCTGGGTGGGCTCAGGATGACAGGCTTTGATCCGGGGTCAGGGTGACAGGCTTTGACTTTAGTTTTGCCCTACCGCGAATTGACTTGGCGGGCTGGAAAACTTCATGCTATCGGGGCCATAGAGGTGCGTCATGAAAGCTTTATCAGGAATGATAATCTGCTGCGTCGTGGCGGCGTCCGTGGTGCTTGGCTGCAGCCCCGCGGAGAAAGCGCCCGCGGAACCACAGGCGAAGGGACGGCTGTTCGGGGTGGTGTTTCAGACGATGAATAACCCGTTCTTCGTGGACCTCAACAACGGGATCAAAGATGTTGTTGAGGCGCACGGGGACACGCTGATCACGCTGGACTCTCAGTTTAACAGCCTGAAGCAGAAAAATGACATCTCCGACCTGCTGCTGAAAGGCGTCGCGGCGGTGTTTATCAATCCGGTGAACTGGGAAGGCATTAAGGGGAGCCTGATCCAGGCGCGAGACAAAGGTGTGCCGTGCATCGTGGTCGACGCGCCGGTGAAAGACGCGGAACTGGTATTGTGCCAGGTGGCGTCGGACAATGTCGAGGCGGGGCGGCTGGCGGCGCGTGCGCTGGCGCAGGTGCGGAGGCCTGCCAACATCGTGATCCTGCACAGGTCGGTGAACAAGGCGTGCATCGACCGGGTCGCCGGGTTTACGGAAGAGCTTGCAAAGTTCCCCGACATGAAGATCCTCGATACGCAGGAAGGCCAGGGAACCACGGAAGGCGCGCGGCCGGTGATGCGCGACCTGCTGGGGCGTTTCCCGGAGATCAACGCGGTGTTTCCGATCAATGATCCGAGCGCGCTGGGCGTGGTGAGCGCGCTGGAGTCGGCGGGAAAACTGGCCGACGTGACGATCGTGACGGTGGACGGGTCGGCGGAGGCCGTGGCGGCCATCAAAGCGGGGAAGCTTTATTCGACGTCGGCGCAGTTTCCATACGAGATGGGGAAGGTGGCCGCGGAAAAAGCCTACGATCATCTTGAAGGCAAGTCGGTCGAGAAAGACGTGAAGATCCGGGTCGAGCTGATCACGGCGGATAACGCCGACGCGTACATGCAGCAGAAGAAGTCGTAGTAGCATAAAGACGTGCAGGCGGGACACCTGCACCACAATAAAAACAAAACGGCTGGAGTGTCGAGTTGCTGAGAGCAGGCAAACAATATGGGCCGCTGGTGGCGGCGGTGGTTGGGCTGCTTTGCCTGTTCCGGTTGTGGGTGCCGACTCTGCTGGCGCCGGACAACCTGCTTGACCTTGCCCAGCAGATCTCGGTGAACGCCATCATCGCGTTTGGAATGACGCTGGTGATCCTGATCGGTGGGATCGACTTGTCGGTCGGTGCGCTGGTGGCGCTGGTGGGGACGACGACGGTCTTTGTGTTTACGCGCGCGCCGGAAGGGGCGGCGTGGGTGTTGCCGGCGGGGCTGGCGGCGGGACTGGGGGTTGCGGCGCTGTTCGGAGGGTTCAACGGCTTCTTCGCGGCGAAGACGAAGATGCCCCCGTTCATCATCACGCTGGCGACGATGCTGGTGGCGCGTGGCGCGGCGCTGGGGTTCAACGAAGGGCGGCCGATGGCGATCGACGAGTCGCACGGGGTGTTCCTGGCGCTGGGGAACGGCCGGCTCTTTGGCTGGCTGCCGGTGCCGGTGGTGGTAATGCTGCTGCTGTTCGCGATCCCGGCGGTGGTACTGCACTTCACTCGGTTCGGCCGGCACCTGTACGGGATCGGCGGCAACAGCGAGGCGGCGCGGCTGAGCGGGATTCCGCTGGCGCGGGCAACGGTGATCGTGTACGTGGTGTGTTCGCTGCTGGCGGGCGTGGCCGGGATGATTCACACGTCGCAGCTCTATTCGGCGGAACCGGCGTCGGGCGTGGGGTTTGAACTGAATGCGATCGCCGCCGTGGTGGTCGGGGGCACGAGTTTCAGCGGCGGGATCGGCGCCATGCCGGGGACGCTGATCGGGGCCGTCATCATCGGCATTCTCGACAAAAGGCTGAACCAGGCGGGGGTTCATTTCTCGCTGCAATACGTGGTGAAAGGCGGCGTAATACTCGGGGCGGTCTTCCTGGACGTGATGCGAAGAAGGAAGTAGCGGCGAACCTGCTGGCCAGAACCGGGCGGAGTGGGAAATAGGGGAAGGCTTGCGGCAAGTTGACAGTGCACTGCGGCTAAGACAACTTTTTCGGAAGGCCTCTTGGGACGCAAGTGGTTTTGAACGAGGGGATCCTCACGCCTTGCCATCAGATGACTGAAACCAAAGAGACAGTCTCTGTCTGGCAAGGCTCAGGATGACAGGCTTTGATGTTAGTTTTGAGTAACAAGAAAGCGATCGAGAGGGCTTCCTCGTTCAGGATGGGTTACTTCTCCAGCACTTGGCCGTCGGCTGTCAAGCGTTCGGCCAGCTTTGTGTAATCGATCTGCTGCACGGACACGCCGTTGTCGATGGCGATAGACGCTGCGGTGGCCGCGGATTGGCCGAGGATCATGAACACCGGCTCCATCCGCACCGACCCGTATGCGATGTGGGTGCATGACACGCAGACGGGGACGAGCAGGTTGGCGCATTCGGATTCTTTGGGGAGCAGGGCGCCGTAGTCGATCGGGTAAGGCCCGCCGGGGCTGACCTGGACGTCGCCTTCGTTGCGTGCGCATGGGCGGCCCTGCTCGTCGCGCGCCACATAGCGTTGGACGTTGTGCGAATCCATGTTGTACGAGCCCATGCCGACGGGCCGCGGCGTGGGTTTCTGCCGGCGCAGGTGAAGCTCCGTCATCACGAACTCGCCCAACATCCGCCGTGCTTCGCGCACGTAGATCTGGTGTGGCCAGCCGCCGTTATCGAGGAACTCGTCTCTGGCGAGGCCGTACGGGCTCATTTTGTCGCGCGCATCCTGCGGGACACGCGGGTCGTTGGCGAGGAACCAGAAATAACCCTTTTGATAGTTCTCGTGTTCGCGGAGGATCTCGCGGCGGCGCTCGTAATTTGCCTCGGGGTAGTCGTAGCTCATGCCGATGTTGTCGGTGGAGAACGAGCCGTAGTTGTTAGTGTCGGTTTTGTTGTTGGGGATCAGGTCAAACTTGCCAGTCATGCCGCGGTACCCGGCATCAATATCCCTGGCGAGCAACTCGTACTGGATCGGGTCGTAGTTGTCGGACTTGGGAAACGGGATCCGGTTTTCAGGGACGGTGGTGAGGCAGACGCGGTAGTTGTATGCCTGGACGCGTTTGTCGGCCTCGCCGTCGACGCCGGGGCTGCCGCCGTGGATGCGCGGCAACAGGCCGCTGGCGGGGTCGCCGGGCACGACGTAGGGGTCGATACAATGCTCGAACTGGTGTTTTGTGGCGTTGGCGGTTTGGACGCCGTTAAGTGTTTCGCCGTACTCGGCGTTGGCCTCGCGGCCGACGCGATACATGACACCGGCGGCCGCCATGAGGTCGCCTTCGTATGTGGCATCGACGAACATTTTTCCGCGGAACTCCCTGCCGGACAACGTCGTGATGGACTCGATGCGGTTCCCGTTTTTGCGGACGCCACTCTTGCGGTCGAGCCACTCGTCGCGGAGCACGGGGATCTCGAACTCGCGCACGAGGTCCTCGAACACCTCCTCGGCCACGTGCGGCTCAAAAACCCACATCGTCCGGGCGTTGCCGTCGATAGCGGGCGTGCCCTGGCCCTTGTTGCCGAATTCGTCGCGTTTCTGCCATCGCCAGGCGGAGTCGGGAACGTATTTTTGCCATATGCGGTGGTAAAAATTGCGGGCCACGCCGCCGATGACACTTTTGTCGCCGGAATCGGTCCAACCGAGCCCGCCGCTGGTGAGCCCGCCGAGATGTTTGTCGGGCGACACCACAATGACGGTCTTTCCCATCTGGCGGGCCTGAACAGCCGTGATGATGCCCGACGAGGTGCCGCCGTAAACGACGATGTCAAAGCTTGTCTCAGCCGCGCCAGCCACGGCGGAAATAAGCATTGCGATAAAGAGCGGTTTCAGCATCGTATCTCTCCTTTTTGCCCGGATGTGCCAAGTATACGTTTGGCAGGCTCCGATTGTCACCGCTCCCCGGTGGCCAACCCCATAAATGGTGCGAGTGAATTCCGTTGCTGTAAAATGGCCTCTGAGTGTTCGATGGGAGGCTGAACAATGCGCAGGCGATTTGAAGGTCAGAGCGTTTTCATCACGGGGGCATCGTCGGGGATAGGTGCGGCGATGGCACTGGAATTTGCGCGGCAGGGTGCGCACGTGACGCTGGCGGCGCGGCGGGCCGACTTACTCGAGGAGGTCCGCCTCAAAATCGAAGCGATGGGCCAGCGCGCAATCGCCGTCCCGTGCGACGTGACCAAACCCGAGACGCTGGTCGAGGCGGCGGCGCGCGCCGCAAGAGAGTTTGGCGGGATCGACGTAGCGGTAGCCAACGCGGGATACGGCGTGTCGGGCGTGCTGGAAGACCTCGAGACAAGCTGGTACCGCCGGCAGTTCGACACCAATTTCTTCGGTCTGCTCGACACGGTGTACGCGGTGTTGCCGTACCTGGTCGAGCGGCGCGGCCGGCTGGGGCTGGTATCGAGTGTGGCCGGGCGGGCGGGGACACCGGGCACGTCGGCGTACGTCGCCAGCAAATTCGCCGTCACCGGTCTCGCCGAGTCGATCTACTACGAGCTGGCCGACCGCGGCGTGTCGGTGACGTGCATTCAGCCGGGCTTCGTCGAGAGCGACATCCGGCGCATCGACAACCGCGGCGTGTTGCATAAGAAGGCGAAGGACCCCGTGCCCGCGTGGCTGGTTGTGCCAACGGACAAGGTGGCCCGCAGCATCGTGCGGTACATTTACCGGCGCAAGTTCGATGCGGTCATCACGGGGCACGGCAAGGTGCTGGTATGGCTGTCGCGGCACCTCTCATGGCTGATGCGGATCGTGGTGCGCCTCACGACGCGCGGCAAAAACCTGCCGAGCAAACTCAACCGCGGGCAGAAGTAAGAAAACTCCCGGGAGATTCGGATGAAGATCACGCGCAGGACGATGCTTAAAACGACTGCCGCCGCAGGCATGATGGCGGCTGCAAAGGCGCACGCCCAGCAACCGGCCGCGCCCGCCGGCAGGAAGGCTTCTATCTGTTTCCGAATCGGGGCGCCCATCTGGCAAAACGAGGCGCGGTTCAATGAACTGCTTGCGTTGTTCGACAAAAACACCGGCGTAGCGGACGAGATCACGTTGTTCACTTCGGAGACGCACCCGCCGCTGCCCCTCAACGTGATCCTCGAGCGGATGCCCGTCATGCAGGCCCGGATGGAGGCGGCTCGGGCGCGCGGCTACAGATCGGGCATCAACGTTTTGTCGACGCTGGGCCACCACGAGGAGAACCTGCCCAACAGCCTTTCGGGGGAGTTCACGCCGATGACGGACATCAACGGCGGTGTGTGCCGTGGGTCGTTTTGCCCGAACGGCGAGCCGATGCGCGCATACATCGCGAGCGTCTACGAGGCGGTCGCCGGAGCCAAGCCCGACTACATCTGGATTGACGACGACGTGCGGCTGTACGGCCACATGCCGATCGGCGCGGGGTGTTTCTGCGACACGTGCGTGCAGAAGTTCTCCAAGAGCAGCGGGAAAGCGTATACGCGGGAATCGCTGCGGGCCGCGTTTAACGCGGAACCGGTGGCCGATCAGCTCGCACTGCGAAAAGCCTATCTTCAGCACAACCGCGACACCATCAGCGAGCTGTTTCGCCTCATCGAAAAGACGGTGCATGCGAAATCGCCGGGCATGCCGCTGGGTTTCATGACGGGCGACCGGTTTTTTGAAGGCTACGATTTCGACACGTGGGCCGGCATCCTCGCGGGACCGGGGCGCGCGCCGGTCTTGTGGCGGCCGGGCGGCGGCACCTATACCGATGAGCGCCTCGCAAGCATCACAGACAAGGCCCACGACATCGGCCGGCAGGTGTCGGTGCTGCCGGATTACGTGACGTGCATCCAGTCGGAGCTCGAGAGTTTTCCGTACCAGCGGCTGAAGAAAAGCGAGCACGCCACGGCGCTCGAAGCGGCGGCGTACATCGCGTCGGGCTGCACGGGCACCGCGTTTAACGTGTTGTCGCAATACGACGAGCCGCTCGACGAGTACACGCCGCTGGTGGGGCGGCTGGCGAGGGTGCGCCCGTTCCTGGACGCGTTGGCGGCCGAGTTGGGCCGCGCGACGCCTGAAGGCATTCACAGCGGGTGGTGCAAAGATTTCTATACAGCGCAGAACGTGGGCGGGCCGTGGCTGGGCGGGCCGATCCCGCCGTCGCACTGCAACGAGATCTACTCTACGGGCCTGCCGGCGGCGTATTCGGCAGGTGGGGCGCGGGTGACGGCGTTCTCGGGCGACCAGGCACTGGCGTTGCCCGAGGAGGAGATTCTGTCGGCGTTGCGCAGCGGCGTGTATCTGGACGGCCCGGCGCTCGTCCGGCTCCACGAGATGGGCTACGGCGATCTGCTCGGGTTCAAGGTTGCGGAGGTCAGGCACATCGACTGCATCGAGGAGTTGACGAACCACGAAATCAACGGCGCGTTCGCGGGGAGGCGCCGGAACGGCCGGCAGTCGTTCTGGAAATGCCCGACGTACGTGTTCGAACCAACCGCAGACGGTGCACAGGCGATCTCGCGGTGTGTGGACTACACGTACGCCGAGACCGCGCCGTGCTGCATGGGCGTGTTCGAGAACCGCGAAGGCGGGCGCGTCTGCGTGGCGGGTTACTACCCTTACGAACAATTGCAGAACCTCAGCAAGTCGGCGCAGTTGAAATCCGTGATGCGCTGGCTGTCGCGGGACGCGCTGCCGGCGTACGTCGCGTCTTTCCACCGGATCAACCTGTGGGTTCGCCGGCCGCAAGGCCGCATCGCGATCGCCCTGCTCAACGCCAGCCTCGACCCCGCGGAAAACGTGGAACTGCTTGTGCGGACTGAGAAGACGAACATGAGCTTCACGACTGAGGGAGGCACGGAAAGCGCCACGGCGACGGGCGCCGACGGCCCCTACCGCCGATTCGTATTGCCGACGATGCAGCCATGGGAAGTGGCGCTGGCGGTTGTGAAGAATGCTTAACCACAAAGAACTTGTGGAATAGGCGCGTGATATACACCATCTTTGTGATCTTTGCGTTCTTTGTGGTTTACATTGGAGGATGTTCATGCTGGCCTTATCTGCATTCCTTGTGGCAACCAGTCTGTCTATCGCGGTAGCTTCCCCGGAGGAGGCCGCGGGAGATTTGGCGCGGCGTGTGCTGGGGGATCGGGCGGCGGAGTTCACGTTTGTGTCGATTCCCGCGGAGAACGGCATGGACGTGTTCCAGGTCGAGGCGAAAGACGGCGTGGCGACGGTGGGCGGTTCGACGGGCGTGGCGATGGCGTCGGGCCTGAACTGGTATTTGAAGTACGCGTGCAACGCGCACGTGTCATGGCTGGGCGATCAACTTGCGTTGCCGAAACCGCTGCCGGATTTTGCCAAGGTGCGGCGCGTCTCGCCGTACAAGCACCGGTATTGTTTCAACTACTGCACGTTCAGCTACACGATGGCGTGGTGGGACTGGGCGAGGTGGGAACGCGAGATCGACTGGATGGCCATGAACGGCATCAATCTGCCTTTGTCGGTGACGGGCCAGGAGGCGGTGTGGCAGGGCGTGTATCGGGGGCTTGGGCTGGATGATTCCGATCTCGACAGTTTCTTCGTCGGCCCGGCGTATCTGCCGTTCGGCTGGATGGGCTGCATCGACGGCTGGGCCGGGCCGTTACCGCAAACGTGGATCGACGAGCACCGCGACCTCGAGCAGAAAATCGTCGCGCGCGAGCGCAACCTCGGGATGCGGCCGGTGTTGCAGGGTTTTACGGGGCACGTCGCGCCGGCCGTCATGAAAAAGTTTCCGGATGCGCGCGTACGGCCGCTGCCGAACTGGTGCGAGTTTCCCCCAACTTACGTGCTCGACCCGGAAGACCCGCTGTTCAGCCAGATCGCGCGGGCGTTCATCAACGAGCAGACGCGCCTGTACGGCACCGACCATTACTACGCGTCGGACACGTTTATCGAGATGAGCCCGCCCAGCGACGACCCGGCATATCTCACGGGGCTGGCGCGGGCCATCTACGACGGGATGGCGGCGGCTGACCCCGAAGCCGTATGGGTGATGCAGGGGTGGATCTTTTTCAACAACCCGAATTTCTGGAAACCGCCGCAGGCACAGGCCTTTCTCACCGCCCCGCCCGACAACCGCATGCTGCTACTCGACCTGTTTTGCGACACCAAGCCGACGTGGGATCAGACGGAGCGCTTTTACGGAAAGCCCTGGGTGTGGTGCATGCTCCACAATTTCGGCGGTGTGCCAGGCCTGTTTGGGCGCCTCGATAGTTTGGCAAAGGAACCGTCGCTGACGCTGGCGCGGCCCGACCGTGGGCGGATGGAAGGTATCGGCGTCACGATGGAAGCCATCGAGCAGAACCCGGTCGTGTACGAGCTGATGCTCGAGTCGGCGTGGCGGTCCGAGCCGCACGACGCCCGCGCGTGGGTCCACCAATATGTGCGCCGACGCTACGGCGCCGAGTCGGATGCCGCGTGGAAGGCGTGGGACATCCTGCTGGACACGGTGTACGCGGAGAAATCGCCATCGAGTTTCGTGTTTTGGCGACGGCCAGCCCTCGAACCCAAAGCGGTCACGCGCAGTCCGGAGAAAGTGGGCGAGGCGCTGGCTCTGCTGTTGTCGTGCGCGGACAAGTTGGCCGATCAGGCGACGTACCAGCACGACGTGGCGGACGTGGCGGTCCAGTGGCTGGGCGACCTGAACACGCTGCAACTGGAGAAGGTGGCTGCGGCGTACAAGGCCGGAGACAAGGCCAAGTTCGACACCGAGCGCGAGGCGTTCCTCCAAATGCTGCGCGACATGGACGCATTGCAGGCGACGCGGCGCGAAACGACGTTGGGGAAGTGGGTCGACGATGCGGTGCGCTGGGCGCGCAACGACGAGCAGCGGCGCCATTTCGAGTGGAACGCCCGCAACCAAGTAACGTTATGGGGGCCGGCTGACAGCATCCTCCATGATTACGCGCGGAAAAACTGGGCGGGGCTCATCTCGACGTTTTACGTGCCGCGATGGGAGAACTTTTTCGCGCGGCTGGACGAGACGTGGGGCGCGACGTTCGACGCGACGGGATTTGAGCGTGAGATCCGCGCGTGGGAAGACCAGTGGACGCACAGCACCGGCCTCCCCCCCACTCCGGCCGGCGATACCATCGCGGTCGCGCGGAGCCTCTACGAAAAGTATAAGTAGGCCGACTTCGCCGAAGTCGGCCCATTCCGCCAAGAGCCAAGCATATGGCCAATAGCTACCCTCACCATACGTGCCTATGACCAACGCTCCGTATCCTCATTCCGCTATGCGTGAAACCTGGGCGTCTGGCGTTGATCTGGCCGACTTCAGCGAAGTCGGCCTACTGTAGCCGTCGTTTGAAAAGGGTGTGACGGCGGTTTAGGAGAGACTGTCGCGGGTGTTTGGAAAAAGTGGGCGGGTTTCACTACACTGATATTTCTTTTCTTGAAACTGTGAAGAGAGGTATGGTGTATGCATTCTGGACGTAACTGGCGGCACAGCGCGGTTGCCGTGGTTGCGCTGGCGGGGCTGACGCTGGCGGTGTTTTCGGACGTACTGTTCGCGCGGGGCGAGTGGGCGGCGTCGGGCCCGGCAGGGGACGTGCTGAACTTTTACAATTCGTGCCGGATGTACGGGTTTGGCGAGATAAAGAATGGCAACCTGCCGCTTTGGAACCCGCACGTGTTTTCGGGCGTGTCGTTTATCGGCAATTTTCAGTCGGCGCTGTTTTATCCGCCGAACCTGATCTATCTGTTCCTCCCGCTTGCAAAGGCCCTCAACCTGGACCTGGCGTTCCACGTGTTCCTGATGGGCGCGCTGACGTTTGCGTGGGGACGCGGGCGCGGCCTGACGCGGGTGGCGGCGTCTTTCGCCGGCGTGACGGCGATGTTCTCGGGCGCGTTTTTCATGCACGTGTTCGGCGGCCACCTCACGATGATAGCGGTGTTTGCATGGGCGCCGCTGGTATTCCTCGCGATCGACAAGACGATCGATCAGCCGCGGGTTTCGTGGGTGCTGGGCGGGGTTTTCGCGGTCACAATGATGCTGCTGGCGGGCTCGCCGCACCCGGTGTTCATCGTGGGCGTCGGCGTGGCCCTGTACGTGCTACTCCACCTCCGGCGCGTCGCCACGAGCCCGAAACGGCTGACCGCTTTGGCCGTGATGGCGATGGCGCCGCTGCTGTTAAGCGCAATCCAGCTCTGGCCGTCGCTCGAAGTTACCGGCGGGTCGATGCGGGGCGCCGGCGCTTCATACGATTTCGCAACCACGATGTCGTTCCCGCCGGAAAACCTGCTGCTGCTGATCATGCCGGGCTTCTTCGGCGGCGACATCACGCGCCCGTACTGGGGCCGGTGGCACGTGTGGGAAACGGGCTTCTACGTGGGCGTCGGTGGCGTTGTACTCGCGATGCTGGCGCTGGTGCGTGGTGGCCAGCGCTCCTAGTGGCGCTTTGCCATCGTCATCCTCGTGCTGACGCTGATTGCGCTCGGCCGGTACACGCCGTTTTTCGGGCTGCTGCACAACACGCTGCCGGGGTTCAGCAGTTTCCGTGCGCCCGCCAGGTACCTGGTCGTCGCGTCGCTGCTACTGGCGATGCTGGCCGGCCAGGGGCTTGACGCGGTCGTGAAACAAAGCGGCGGCGCTCGCGCACGGGCCATCAGCCGCATCGTGGCCGTGTTTGTGCTCGCACTGGGCTTGATGCTGCTCGTGGGCGCGGCGTGGGTACACTTCACTGCCGCGGGCAGCGGATCTCCGGCCGACGCGGAAGTTCCGGTGGGCGAGTTGGTGCGGGCAGGCGTGCTGTGCGGGCTGGTTGGAGCGATCCTGCTTGCGGCGGAACGCCGGCCAAAATGGGCCTACGCAATCGTGGCAATCGGCATCGTCGAGATGACCCTGTTTGCGTGGACACACCGGGGATCTGTCGACTTGGCTCAGAGGTTTGACGCGCGGCTCGCACAAGCGCTGGCCAAGCTGGGCGACGACGTGCGCGTGCTCGACAACCCGGCCCAGTTCAACCGGGTCCATTGCGCGGGCGGCTATGAAATCTGGGGAAATGAGGCCGTGATCCCGGCGCAATACGTCCAGTTCCTTCTACGGACGATCCAATTCAAGCACCAGATCGACACGCGAGGCCCCGATCCCGTGGCGGACGCCGAGCTCAGCCCGCTACTCTCGATGCTGCGGCTGAAATACGTTGTTACGGGCGACGGCACGTTGCAGGCCGCGCCGGGCGGGTTTGCGCCGCTGCCGCGGTTTCTGTTGGTTGGCGCCTACCGCGTGATTGAAGGGCTTTCGGAAACGTTCGACGCCATGGAAGCAGGCCCGTTCGATCCCTCGCGCGAAGTCATCCTGGAACGCGCGCCGGAACCGCCCCCGGCGCCGGATGTGGGCAGCGGGAAAGTGAAGGTACTGTCGGCATCGACGGAAAGTGCCGTGGTCGAGATTGACACGCCCACACCGGCGATTTTGATCAACACGGATTCGTATGCGCCGGGATGGCGGGCGCGCCCGCTGAAGCCTGGGCCGCAACCCGCGTATACGGTGCTGCGGGCGAACGGCGTGATTCGGGCCGTGCCGCTGGCCGCCGGCAAACACACGATCCTGCTCGAATACGCGCCCGCGTCGTACAGGATCGGCCGGTGGGTGTCGTGTATCAGCGCGGCGGTGTTTGCCGGAGTGGCCGTGGCCAACGCAGGCCGACGTCGGCGAAGTCGGCCGGCGTGACTCAGACGAGAAACGCGTAGCGGGCGAGAAATGCCAGGGCGACGAAATAGAGGACAGGGTGGACTTGGCGCCATTTGCCGGCTATGGGTTTTATGGCGGCGTACGAGATGATGCCGGCGCTGATACCTTCAGTAATACCATAGCCGAACACCATCATGGCGATGGTGAGGAACGCGGGAAGGCTTTCGGTGACATCTTCCCAGTTGATCTTGCGGAGGGAGGCCATCATGAGGAACCCGACAAAGATCAGCGCGGGCGCGACGACCGGGTACATGGCCACGTGCAGCGCGCCCGCGGGCAGGTTGTAGAACGCGAGGCCAACGTCCTGCCCGGCGATGTGGATGACGGGCGCGAGGAATATGGCGAAAAGGAAGCAGACGCCGGTGACGATTGCGGCGAGGCCGGTCCGGGCGCCCGCGGCGACTCCGGTGGCGCTTTCGATGTAACTGGTGACGGTCGATGTGCCGCAGCACGCGCCGATGCACGTGCCGACGGCGTCGGAGAAGAAGGCGTGGCCGGCCCTGGGCAGGGTGCCGTCGGGCTTGAGGAACCCGGCTTGGTTGCTGACGGCGACGAGCGTGCCGACGGTGTCAAAGATGTCGAGGAACAGGAACAACATGATGGCGACAAGCGCGTCGGGCCAGCGGGTCACGAGCTCGCTCAGGTTGAACCGGAAGAACGTGCTGAATTCCAGTTGGGGCGTTTCGGCGTTTGACGGGATCAGGCCCGTATAGATGCCCAGCCCGGCGGTGGTGAGGATGCCGATGAGGATGCCACCGGGCACGCGCCAGACATGGAGCACCGCGACCAGCAACAGCCCGAGCACCGTCATCAGCGCCACGCCGGAGTGAAAACTGCCGACGCGCAGCATCGTGGATGGGGCCGACACGATGATGCCGCCCCATTGCAGGCCCACCAGCCCGATGAACAAGCCGATGGCCGGGCCGATGCTGTTGGTGAGGCAGGGCGGGAGGATCTCGAGGATCTTTTCGCGCGTTTTGAACACGGACAGGGCCACGAAAATCAAGCCCGAGATCAGCACGATGGTCAGCGCCGCCTGCCAGGAAAACCCCATGCCCAGCGGCGGGCCCGCGACCACGGCGAACGCAAACAGGAAGTTCTCCCCCATTCCGGGCGCGAGCGCAATGGGGTATCGCGCCAGCATGCCCATCAGGAAGCACGTCAGTGCAGACGAGATGCACGTGGCCAGCAGCACCGAACCGAAACTCATGCCGGTCGTGGCCAGGACGGTCGGCTGAACGAACACGATGTAGCTCATCGTGGCGAACGTGGTGATGCCGCCGACGATTTCGCGCTGAAATGTGACGCCATTCTCGCCGATTCCGAAATACCGCCTCACTGGTTCCATGGCAAGCCCTCTTTTTGAACAGGACCTATGGGACGTATAAGACCCATATTAGAATCTTTGTTCGCGACATCTGCGCACGACGCGTAGATGTTGGCTCAAGGTCGCGAACAAAGATTCTGAATGCGGCTTCTTAGCCGCCTCACGGTACGGCGCGGATTTCCGCGAGCACTTCGGCGGTTCTTCGCGCGAGGCCCTGGCAGTGTTCGAGGATGGCGGCGCCGCGGCCCCTGCGCAGTTCCAGCCGCAGGTGGGTGAGTTCGCGCGCGAGCGGGATGACCTTGAAACCGAGCTGCCGGGCCTGGTCGGATTTGCCCTGGCCGAGCAGCCGGCAGAGGGTGCCGTCGCAGGCGCAGATGGCCGCGCTGACCTCGATCAGCTTACTGCGGCTCATCGAGGGCTCCGACGTTTGGTACAGCACGTTGAGCACGGACTCGCGCGCCTGCCCCATGATGTGCAGGGCTTCCATATCGGGGGAGCCGGCGGCGCGTTCAATCATGGTTTCGACGGCGCCGACGTTAAGCCCGTAGGCGCTCGCCAGCGGCAGGTCGAACGACAGTTGGCGCCGGTCGTTCTGGATGATCCGCTCGCTGACCACGTCGCGCCAGCGCTCGCACACTCCCGGCGGCGCGGACAGGATGATGTGAAGCTGGCCAGGGAACATTTCCATGTGCCTGCGCGGCGGCATGGGCGCCCAACGGCGGGTGTGGACGAAATCCGACAGGTCGAACAGCGCCATCCCGTCGACGGCGGGGGCCGAAATATCGAGGTGGACCGTGGTCATCTCGCGGACGTCGTTGCTCACGATGCAGTGCAACTGGAAATCGGGCCCGCGCAGCCTGTACACGCTTGTTGGCGGGATACCCTCGGGCAATTGCGCGTTGGCATGGGCGGTGCTTTTGGAGGCAAACCACGGCTCGGGCTCTGGCTCGGGCGCCGCCTCGAGGAACAGCGCGGCGAGCGCGTTGTACTGTTCGAGCCGCTGGCTCAGTTCGGCCCAAAGGTCGCTGAATGTGAGGAACGGCCCGGTCAGCGACCGCTGGCAACTGCCTCTGATCCAGATGGGGTCGTTGTGGTAGGCGAACGTGAACCAGCCGCGGGCGCCGTTGGCGCAAGCGAGGTTCAGCATCAGCCGCATTTCGGGGCAGGAGTGCCATTCGGGGGTGTCGGTGGCGTAGATAAAGCCGGGCGCGATGAACCAGAACTGCTGGCCGGCGCTCAGCGGCCGATGCGTGCGCACCATGTCGGCCACCTGCCACGGCGCGTGCGACCGGTACTGGGCGATCCCCGAGGCGGGGAAAAACCGGGCAAACAGCGGAAATGCGTTCGGCTCGCGCAGGATAACGGCGAGCGGGTGGTTGGGATCGGCCTGTTCCATGTAGGGCCGGGCCTGCAACAGGTTTTGAAAACCGTGCTCGGGCGGCTCGTCGTGCAGGCTCCAGGCGAGGATCGAGGGGGAGTCGGCGTAGGGCTTGATGTGCGTGTCGACAAACTCCTGGAAATAGGCCTGTGGCGTGCCCAGCGGGAGGTTGTAAATGGCGAAGAACTTGATTTGGAACTTTTCCGCCAGCTTGAGCAGGTTGTTCCACTCGTCCGACGTGAGCCGGTCGATTCGTTCGAGCGCGACCGTGTTGTGGTTGTGCCGGGCGATATCTTCGAACACGAGCTCCCAATATTCGGTGAGGCTGATGCCGAGCATGGCCGCGAGGCGTTTTGACGACCCCGCGTCCATATAGGTGCCGGCGGGCATGAACTCGTCGAGGATCTTGTATTTCCGCGGCTCGCCCTGCTCCCGCAGCGTCGCCTCGAGCCGCTCGCACACCTGCGATTCTGCCGGGCTCATCGCCCTGAACCGCACCGACTGGACCTCGAACGCCTCGACCGTCCGCGATATCGAGTAGAGCCGCAGGATGACGGCGTTGATCTGCGCGGGAAAACCATAGCATTGGACAAGCCGGGCGATCGTGCGCCACTCCTGCACCGGCGCCAGCCCGTCGAACGATTGGCCGCCGGGGTACGTCCAAAGCCAGGCGGGCCGCGCATTGGATGATACGCACCGGTACGTCAGCTCGACGATCGGGTAGCGGGTGGCGTCGATGGGAAACCGGGGGTCCTGCGTGTTGAGCGAACTCAAGGGCACCCAGAAGCTGGGGTCGTCCGCAGCGAGGTTGTCGATCTGTCTGATGTCGTTGAACCGGCCTTCGATGCGCACGCCGCGCTCGGTACGCTTCGTGTTGACGGGGATGCGTTGCCACTCCATGTCGCCCGGCAAATCCTGGAACCCCCACCGCGCGATGTCGTCGGCGGTGAATTCAACCGATTCCAGGGCCTGGAACTCCGCCGGGTCCGGTGCGCCCAGAACCGTTCTCAGATAGCCTGAATATTCGTACACCATGTCAGCCGCGCTCGCTATGCCGCCGTTTCAGCGATTATACATACACCCAAACGCCAGGTCTAACTCCGCGATTCTAGGAGAAGGACTCTTCGATGGTCTTGCCGGATTTGCTGCATACGCTCAAATGTGTACCGCCTTAATCCCGGCCAGTTGGCAATACGCCCTGAAGCCGCGCTCGAGATTGCCCAAAATAAAAAGCTGGTGGAAACCCTTGGCAAGATCCATATCCTCGACACCGTCGACCGTGATCTCGACGGCGGTACGGCAACAACCGCTGGGCGGTTGCGCAATGTTCGAGACCACCCGGCCGGAACCCAGCACGATCTTGTCCGGCTTGATGAACTTCATTACGGTGACCTCGCGGCCAACCGGCCACAGCACTTCCATGCACGCGCCGGTCCGCGTATGGTAGGAGCGGAGCTTATATGGCGCCCGATAGGAACTGGCAAACCCCTCAAGTTTCGTGGGGCTGGTGCAATGGGCGCCGATAAGGGTGTTCGACACCGTATTCGGCGACGGATCCTGGATGAACCCGGATCGATCGAACAGCGACTGCGTCAATAGCATGGATAAGGCCGCATCGACATCCGCTTCGCATCCCGCCACGATCCCTTCATCGAGCAACCGCGAAAATGCGATGCACACGGGGTTGGGCCGTCCAAGACAGGCATAAGAGAGTCCCTGGCAATTCTCGGCTTCAAGGATGCGTCGGCACACAATGTAGTTCCTGGCGGCGTCAATGATGTCCGCTTTCGTCGGTTCGACGATCTCTTGTGCATCGGCCGCATAGCGATCGGCCATCGCCTTCACCTCCTCGCTGGCATCGACCGTGGCGAGTTCCTCGTCAAACCGGGCCGCCGGGATCATGTGCAGCGTCGTCCCAAAGGCGTCCGCCACTACATCCTTGGATTCGTTTTCGCGCGCGTGCGCGCGCGTAATAACGGCAAGCCGCGTGTTCTTCATGCGCCACACGGTGTTCAGCATCCTGAGCGCGAACGCAAGCCAATCCACATCGGGCGTCGCGCCGACAAACGTGTTCGACACCTGCCGGGTCGGTTGCATATTCCCCGTAAATGCCGTCAGATGACTGTACACAACCGTCGGTACCGGCCCGCGATTCTGCACAAGGTGGAGTACTTCCGCCCACTGGCTCAACTCCATTGCACACACCAGCAACCCGTCCGGGGGAGTCCCTTTAATGGTTTCGAGATAGGCGTTGATCTGGTCCTTATTTTCAAGGGGAGCGGATTTCATATCGAGCTGAACGCCCAGTTTTTCCGCGGCATCCGTGATCGTTTTCGTGAACAGCGCCTGCATTGCGGCTACATCCGTCTGGCCGCCCGGCCAACTGATCGCCGGCGTCTTCAGCGGTCTCACGAAGACCACGTGCACAACCGCTTTACCGGCAGGCGCAGGGGCGGTCGCCCCAAACAGCGACGACGCGAAATCCAGTGGGGCCAGCCCCATCGCAAATGCCGCGCCACTCGCTGCGGTAAGAAAATTACGCCGGTTCATGGCCGGTCCACACCCGCCACAATGATCGCATTGAGATTTAGTTCTCGACATTTCCGACCCCTCCTTGTTGGTTTTCTCGCACAAAAAAGCCGTGACGCATGGTTCCCTCGCTCACTCAGCGGGACACGTCGGATGATTGGGACCATTGAGACGTTATGCCCATTGCACGAATTCGATGATATTGCCGTCAGGATCGGCGGCGTATAGCCACCGGACTTTGCCGGGGATCTCGAGCGGCCCGTGAACGACCGGCACGTTGTGCCGTTGAAGCATTGCTGCCACCTCGTCCAGATTGTCCGTCCTCATGGCGAGGTGAGGGCACCATGGCGGGCCGGGGCCACCCCTCCCCTGCCGTTCCTGACCGTCGAGCCGCTGGAGCAGTTCGAGGTTGCCGCCGTCGAGCGCAAAGAATGCAAACGCCTCGCCGTGCTCGCGGTCGACTTCCTTGAACATCAACTCCATGCCGAACACGCCGGCGTAAAACTCGATGGCCGCATCGAGATCAGCCACCTCGAACGCGATATGGTCGTTGGCCCAGCGCGTAGTCATGTGGCCAGCACGTGCGCGATGCGGAGCAGCGCCGGGTCGAACCGCGTGCGTTTTTCCCACGCTTCGGACAGCGGGCGCAACTCGACCTCGTTGCCGATCACGCCCGTCATCATGCCGGTTTGGCCGTCGAGCAGGGCTTCGACCGCACGCACGCCCAGCCGGCCCGCGAGGATCCGGTCAAACGCGGTGGGCGTGCCGCCGCGCTGCAGGTGGCCGATCACGGCGACCCGGTAGTCTTTGAACTCGGAGACCTCGGCGAACTTTTTGGCAACGTCGATGGCTCTGCCGGCATCATCGCCCTCGGCTACCACCACGATACTGCTGGTCTTACCGCGGGCGCGGCCGTCGCGGATGTTTTGAACCACCTCGTTGATGTCGGTAGGCGTTTCAGGCACGAGAATCTCCTCAGCGCCGCCGGCAATCCCCGCCATCATGGCCAGGTAGCCACTTTCGCGCCCCATAACCTCGACAAAAAATATCCGGCCGTGCGATGCGGCGGTGTCTCTGATTCGGTCGATGGCTTCGACGGCCGTGTTGAGGGCGGTGTCGTAGCCAATGGTGAAATCGGTGCCGCCGATGTCGTTGTCGATGGTTCCGGGCATGCCGATGCAGCGGATGCCGTGCTCGGCGTGGAGTTTTTCCGCGCCCTGGTACGACCCGTCGCCCCCGATCACAACCAAACCTTCGATACCGTGGCTTTTGAGTTGTGCCGCGGCCTTGGCCCGGCCTTCGGGCTCGAAGAATTCCCGGCACCGGGCCGTCCTGAGGATCGTGCCGCCCCGGCTGATGATGCCGCTGACCGACCGGAGTTCGAGCGGCGTTATGCTCCCTTCGATCAGGCCCTGGTAGCCCCGCTCGATGCCGAACACTTTTGCGCCGTTGGCGATTGCGGTGCGCACAACAGCCCGGATCGCGGCGTTCATTCCGGGCGAGTCGCCGCCGCTGGTAAGGACTCCGATGCGGTTCATGGTGGCCTGTCTCCTCGATCTATTTCCTGGTTTTTTTCCTGGAAGTGGTCTTTTTGGGCGGCTCGGCCGCCTTGGGTTCCTCTTTCTTGACCTCGGGCACGGGCTTCACCTTCTCGGGCGCGGAAAGCGGCTCGGCCTTGGCCGATATTTCGAGCGCCTGCGCCCGCCATTCGGCCAGCGCGCCGACTGCGCCAGCCTCGATCGTCCGTCCCTGGCCTGCCAGCGATTCCGCCTCTGCCATCAGCCGCGACACTTCGCCCAGCAGCCAGTCCGGCCGTTCGTGGCCGTTGTCCGGCCCCGCCGAGCCGGTCAGGTAGCGGCTTTGGTACTGGCCACACGACGCCAGCGTGCTTTGCAGCGGCTCGACAAACGGTTCGCCCCGCTCATGCTCGGCCACGCACAACGCCCGCACCAGCCGCGCAAGCCGCGCCAGCCCAGGCACCGCAACGCTTCGCGGAATAGGCCCGGCGTGCCACTGCGTCTCGACGTACGGGAAAACCTGGAGCAAGTTCAGAAAATCTGCCCGCTTACCGCCCTCGGTCATGGTCGCTTTTCTGACAACTTCCACCGCCTCTTTCGCGACATATTTGCCAATCTCCTCGGAGTTACAGAACGCCTCCGCTTCTCTGCGCGCCTCGCCGAGGGCCGTCGCCTGCAACACCGGCCCGCCTTTTCCTGTTAAAAACACCGGCTCGGCGCCGGCCCGCAACACGATGGCGCCGTTCACCGGTGCGGGGCTCGTGAGGGGATTGTTGCGGGCGTCGTGGAGTTCAAGTCCAGCGGCGTTTTCCGACGGTATGGCGGCATCGGCCTCGCCGGCGGCACACCACGCCGCGGCGAGCCACCGGTCCCGCGCGCGGAACACGTGAACTGCCGCCCCGCCTTCAACATCGAGCGGCCCAACGTAGGAAGCGTCCGCAAAGAGGTGCGCAATGGCATCGAGATAGGCGAACGCCGGGCCCAGCGTGTTGTTGCCGGCGACAAGCCCCGCGTCGAATACCAGCACCGACGCCCCCGACGCAATCAAATCCAGCCCCTGCCTCGCCAGCAATGCGCCGGTGCCCGGCTGATCCTGCGCCGGCGACGGCACGCACGCCTGCATCTCCACCCGTTCGTAACCGGCGCGTTCGGCGGCGTTGCGGACTTCGCGGAGCACGTCGCCCGTGGGCGCGGGATCGACCGCGACCGCATCGATGGTTTTTCCCAACCCCGCATCGAGCATCGCTTTCAGCGTTGCGGCGCCGGGCACGACCGCGGCTATCGGGCTGCGCGTGCCGCCGGCCCGGAGTGCTTTGGCCATCGCGGAAAACGAGTCGGTTGATCCGCCGGAGTCCAGTTGCCAGCAGTACACCCGGTCGTGCCACTGGCGCGCGACTGCCTCGCACAACGCCGGGCCGGCCTGCCGCAGCCGCACCATCACTTGAAACGGGACGGCCAACGCGGCTTCCACCTTTGGATAGTCCCCTTCGCCGGTTACGTCGACGCGGACAGCCCGGACCCCCGCGGTGAGGAGCGCAAGCCGCTGCGAAGGCGTCAGCGTGTCGACGGCGGCACACACGGGCGCAGCCGGCGCGGGATTCGGCCCGGGGCGGTCAATCCGGCAGAATGCGCCGGCACGTTCGGGCAGGCCCTCGGGATACTTGAACCGGGTAGTGAGGAAATACCGGCCGCGGATGTCGGGCACGCTGTCGATGGTGCACCAGTGGGGGCTGTTGGCCTGCAGGCGGATGTCGCCGAGTTCGACCACGATGGTGTCGCCGGGAAACTCGGGGCGGATCTCCGCCTCGACCGACACCGTGCAGTCCGTGTCGGCGCGAAACTCGAGGATGAGCGGGTCGCCGATGTAGATATGCGGGGCGGGCTGGTCTGGCGCAATCGCGACGTACACTTCCGGCGCGGCGGCAAACGCGCCTATGAGGGCAACGGCCAGGGGCATCATAGCCCGGCCAGGAACGGGTTGTGGCGGCGCTCCTCGCCAACCGTGGTGGCGGGACCGTGGCCGGGATAGACCACGGTGCGGTCCGGCAGCGTCAGGACCTTGCGCTGAATTGACCGCATGAGTTGGTGGTAATCGCCGCCGGGAAGGTCGGTCCTGCCGATCGACCCCGCGAACACCACGTCGCCGTCAAAAACAAACCCGTCGCCCGAGAGCATGATGTGCCCGGGGCTGTGGCCGGGGGCGTGAAGCACTTTCAGCTCGACGGAGCCGACCGTTACCGTGTCGCCTTCCTTGAGATACTGGTCGGGCATGGGCGACGGTGTGACGCTGATGCCGAACATCTGCGCCTGCACTTCCATCGCCCGCAGGAGCGGGAGCTCCTCTTCGTGGATGGCGAGCGGGGCGTGCGTGTCCCTGACGAGCGCGGCGTTGCCACCGCAATGGTCGCAGTGGCAGTGCGTGTTGACAATCATCCGCACGCTGACGTCGGTAAGGGCGCGGGAAAGGTCGCGTGAGACGTCGCCGGGGTCTATCACAATCGCTTCGCCGCCGGATTTCACCACGTAGCAATTCACAAAAAACGGCGTCACCGTGAAATCGAGAATTTCCATGAACTGGTCTCCTGGAGACTTCATGCTAGCCGGGGCGGCCAAGCCCAGTCAAATCCATGAAAAAGTGGCATTATGGCGGTCGGGCGGAGCGGCTCATTTTCCGCTTGAACATAATATGGTAATGTTGTATAGAGAAGGTATACAGAAGCAGGGACAGTCACACTAATGTTATTACGTCAGCGCCTAATACTCCGGATATTGAATAACCACGGGGGCTCGATGGAGCGGCTTCGCCTCGTGAAGCTTCTTTTCCTGGCGTGTCAGGAAAGGACAGCGCCTTCGGATCTACTTTATTATGGCTTTCTCCCATACCGCTACGGTCCTTTCTCTTTCACGATGTACCACGAAATTGGCCGGTTGGAAGAGAATGGATTCCTCAACGCAACAGAGCAGCATTTCCGAATTAGCCCGAGTGGGATAGCAGAAGCCAGTAAGGTAACTGGATCACCTGCGATTGAACTGGATGCCCTCTGTAAGAGGTTTGCATCTTGGGCCACAAGAGCGCTTGTCGCTCTGGTTTACAAGAACTATCCTTGGTTTACCGTGAACAGCGTTAGTGAGAAAAACCGGCTTGCCGAAAAACCCGTCGCCGTCAGCGCTATCTATACCGTAGGTTACGAGGCGTTTTCAGTCGATCACCTTCTGAATCTCTGCTTGAAAAAAGGTATCAGCCGCTTAATAGATGTTCGGAAGAATCCTGTGGCCAGAAGATTCGGATACCATAAGTCGACACTTAAACGCCTCTGCTCAGATGTCGGGCTTTCCTATACTCACTTTCCGGAGTTGGGCGTTCCCTCTGAATGGCGGCAGAACCTGTCGGAACATTCTGCGTACATAAGAGTCTTTGCGCGGTATGAACGCGAGGTACTGGCAAAACGCTTAGCTGACGTGGTAAACGTTGAACGGCTTATGCGCACTGAACCTTGTGTTCTTCTATGCGTGGAGGCAGATCCTGAATTATGTCACAGGACACGCCTTGCAAGGTTTCTGGCAGGACGAACTGGCATGCCAACAATGGATCTAAGGGCAGCGTGAGCGACCTATTCGTCACCACAAGAGTCCTCATTACCGTAATGACCTATCCACACCCTTCCAAGAACTGGCGGGAGCTTGTTTGCACAGCAGGTATTTCAGACAGTGGGGAGTGGATTCGGCTCTATCCCATCGACTACCGATATCGTCCCACGGATCAGCGGTTCCGAAAGTATCAATGGATTTCAGTCGGTTTGAGAAAGGGCGGAAAGCACAACGACAATCGCAGAGAAAGCCACCAGCCTGACCTGAAATCCCTTAAGATCTTGGGAGAACCACTCTCTACAAAGAACAACTGGCGAGAACGCAGACTTATAATTGATCCGTTGCCGGTTTACACGCGACTACAACTTGAAGACCTTTACGAAAAAGAGAGAATATCGCTGGGCGTGGTACAGCCTACAGAGGTGCTGGACCTCAAAGTTGAACGCGCCAATCCTGAGTGGAAGCCAGAGTGGCAAGCGGCCTTGAATCAATTCGATTTATTTGATGGGCTTCCCAAACACCTCGAGAAAATACCCGTTAAGTTCAGTTATCTATTTCGCTGCGAGGATAGCGACAAGCCGCATACTGCAATGATTGAAGACTGGGAATTGGGCGTTCTTTTTCTCAAAGAGAGGGAGAGACGAGGGTCTGAAAAGCTGGCAATAGAAAGTGTACGGCATAACTTCCTCGAAGTCATGTGCGCACCCACATGTGATACACGTTTCTTCATGGGCACGACTTGGCCCCATAACAGTTGGGTTGTCGTCGGCGTCTTTTATCCTCAAAAAGTCGCACAGATGGAGTTAGATGTCTAGCCTCAATAAAGTTTGTTTCCTCTCATAAGGCCACCTGATTTCTTGTCGCTCTCCAACTAGCAACACCTGTCCTATCCCCAAAGCCTCGGCGCGACCGTCCGCGACATGGTTCTTAAGACTTCCTCTTATCGCATTGTGATGACCATGGTCTGGTTTAACTCCGGGGCCGTCGCGGGCCATACGGCATCGGCGGCTTTGATGTAGTACTCGATGTCTTCGCTCACGGGCAGGGCGGTCGCATACGTGGCGCGGGCGACATGCGCCAGCGGGACCTCGGTGAACTCGCCCTTACCCATCGGCCCGCCCAGCGGGCGCCAGCACAGCGACACGGACGCGGGCGGCGTCTCGGCGAGGACTGTCGCGACAACGTTGAGCGGCTCACCCTGTTCGAGCGAGGTGCGGACGATCGGTACGACGATCCTGGTCGGCCCGGCGTAGCTTGCCGGAAGCTGCGCCTCTGCCGGGAGCGGGCCGCCGAGCAGCAATTCGAGCTCTTTGCCGGGAGTTTCGAGCACATGGGGCAGCGTGTGCTGTTCGAGGTTGGTGATTGAGCCCATCTCGCCGGTGGTGCTGACGGTTTTGAGCAACTCGGCGTACATTTCGCGCACCGCGCCCACCAGTTCGATCCGTGCGGGCAGCGCCTCATCGCGGGCCAGCCGGGCCTGATCGCCCGCGGGCGCCTGTTTGGCTTTCCCCAGGGCCTTGTTGAACACGCCCCAGGCGCATTTCATCCGCGCGGACGCCCGCATAAACCGGAAGTTGGCCAGCCAGTAGTCGAACCGATCGAGGTAGCCGGGGCTCTTGACCTTCTTGCGCAAGCCCGCAAACTCATCAACGTACGCGTAGTCTTTTTCGACGCGCGACCACGGGGCGTCGTCGGGACGGTAGCCGCCGGGGCCGTCGGTCCAGTCGGACGGGCGCGGCAGGTGGCAGTCGATCCTGGCAAACATTTCCGCCGCCTCGCCGGCAACCGCCGGCCCGAATTCGGCCCGCGCCCAGTCCGCGTAAAAGTCGGCCGTCGGGATAAACAGGTCGATTGGCTCCAGATCTTTTTCATAACCGGCTTGCGCCGGTCCGCCGCAGTTGATCCGCCGTTTGGCGTTGGCGCCTTCAACCGCGATGGCCGCGATGCAGGGCACATCGACCCGCCGGACGAACTCGATGTCCATCCGGCCGTCTTTCACGCCCACGCCCTCGAACACGAAATCGAGCGCGCGGCCGCTGCCAACGTGCTCGAAGATGTCCAGCCGCGTGAGGACGGTTTCGCCTTCGATCTTGACGTCGAACACGCGCTTGCCGGTTTCAGTAAAAGTGGGCTCACAGAACTGCAGCGCCACGCGATACCGGCCGTTGGGAACGAGGATGCGGTAGACGTTCACGTCTTTGCGGACGGTGCGGTAGAGGGCGTCGTTGTCGGTGTCGGCGAACTCGTCCGCCTTGGCTTTGGCCGCGGCGCCGCCTTCGACTCCCTCGCGCGACGGCCGCGGGTCGTCGAACTCCTGCGACCACGCCGCCTGCGCCAGCGCGGAAACGTTCGGCGACAGAATCCGCGTGCGCCAGTGGATGCCCATCAGGCCCGTGCAGCCGTACGCGAGCGCGTCCACGGCGTCGCGCCGCATCCGGCCCGCCCAAAGCTGCGGCGAGTGGAGCGCGGGGTCGTCTTCGAGCCACGGGATAGCCCATTTGCCCCTGCCTTCGACGTTCGCGAAGCCCGGGTCGACGGGCTCGTGGCCGACCTGCCGGTTGATGCAGCTCACGGGCATGTCCTTGGGCAGGACCTTGTCGAACAGGGCCCTGTCGTACTGCGGGCCGAGCACCCAGCCGCACGTCGCGAGCCGGAACGGCGCGCCCACGGCCGACGCGCCTGCCCGCGCCAGGTTGATGTCGTCGATGGTCGCCTGCACGACCGATTCGGTGACGCCTTGCCACGTCCAGCCCTCGGGCGTCCAGAACCAGTAATAGTCGATGGGATACGCGCGCATGATGCGGGCGAACATGCCCTCGTACAGCCGCTGTACGTCTTGCGCCGCGACAATAAAGTCGCCGGTATCCGCCATGAAGTCTTTGAACGCGGGCCCGCCGCAATTCACTCTGATAGTCTTGTCAGCGCCCATGATCTCGATGCCGGCGATAAACGGATTCTCGACAACCGGCTCGAACGTGATGGTGATACGGCCATCGACAGGTTTTATGTTGTCAAACGCGTAATCGAGTGCCACATTTTTCCCGACCTTGGCGAAAACGTCCAGCTTTTCAATGACTCTCCGGCCCTTCCGGCCCTGCAGGCTGACGTTGAACACCCTCGCGCCAGGGAAGTCGTAGTGAGTCTCGCAGAACATGAGCCGCACCGTATATGAGCCGTCGGGAACGGGAAAGCTGTATCCGTTGAGGCTCCAGCGGCACGTCTGATACACGGCGTCGTCCTCGGTGCCCTCGATGGGCGCGCCGTACGCGGCGACGTTGCCGCCCTGCACCTCGAATGCCGGGTTAACATGCCCCACCCGCGCCTGCACCCGCCGCGGCGCCACCAGCGGCGTCTCAGTGCCGACACACGTCTTGATGCCGAGCGCCCGCGCATGCGTGAACGCGTCGCGGAACATCGCGCCGGTACAGTTGAACAGGGCGTTGGAGTCGGCGTCGGCCTCGGCGCGCGGCTCGAACCCCCGGACAACATCGCTGCCGTAGCCGTCCCTGTCGTACAGGGCCGCCGCGCCCATCCTGTAGTCGCTAGTTTTCTTCGCCATGAAACCCCAGCCCGCCGTCATCGCCGTGTTGTAATAAAGCGCCGGGTAAGAGGCGTTGACGGAGCCGTCCTCGTCGCAATCCTCCGGCCTGCCGATCCAAACCGTAGGTTCCGCGGCCGGCCGGTCTTCAGGGTAGGTGTGCAGCCCGAAGAAATTCATCCGCATTTTTGGTAGCTGCGACAAGATGGCCTTGTACTGATCGGTGTTCCACCAATCCGGCCCTTCGGGGAAATCGTGGAACGGCTGAATCCCGCGGAGATCGAACAGCGGCTTGGCCCGCTCGTTGAGCACCGGGATTTCGAACTTGACGCGCTCGTCGGGGACGACGTCGCCGTGCATGTAAAATCGCACGCCGAGCAATTCCGCGAACCGGTACGCGCCGTAGAGCGTGGCGGCGTCGCTGCCGCCAGTGATCTGAAGAATGCGGCGCTTGCCCTCCTCGCGCGTCGACAACGCATACGCCTGCGGATCGAGCCCGTCCGCGACACCCGCAACGACAATCGCGTCGCCGGTCTCCGGCAGCGTGTCGACAATTTCCAGCAGCGCACCCGTGCGGACGTAGACATAGCGCCGGATTTCCCGCGCCGCCAGCCGCTCGCAAAATGATGCGCCCGGGGATGAGACAATTACGGCGGGCGCGGGTTTTGCCGCAAACGAAGGCCGCGATGAAATCAAGAGCAAGAGGATAGACAGCAGGAAAACACATTTGACTCGCATGGGTGTTTCTCCGTTTTTGCCGGGGGCTAGTGTAGCATGGGGAGGCACGCGAGTGGAGCCACAAACAAACATGGGACCATTGGGCCGTTTGGGACAATTGGGACCAGTGCTTCTTGAAAAACGTGCCATCCCAAGCCCTGCCTCGCCTCTGTTTTTCGCCCGCCCGATTGCGTATCATGCCCGAAAAGGTAGGCCGGCTTCGCCGAAGTCGGCCTCAACGGTCGATGCACAGGTTCTACGGCTGGCGCCAAGAGGGGAAGGGGCGTCGGCTTTGGGCGGATATGTGATCGTGTCTTAGCGTCGTCGGGACGCCTCGGGCGGAATGGACCGACTTCGGCGAAGTCGGCCTACTCACCTGTCTGTCCCCGCTTCTCGACGATTTTTGGAGGAAATGACCATGGCTGCTATCGTCGCACTCTTGATCGCGCTTGGCTTTAACCCGCCGGAGGATACCGCGGGGCCGGTTCAGGCGCGGATTGAGGCGCCGGCGACCGTGACGGCGCTGAACGAGCCGGTACCGGTGCGCGTGGTGGTGAAAAACACCGGCCAGGAGCCGGTGAGCGGGACGGTACGGATGCGCGTGATCGACCCATGGTCGGTTGAGCCGGCATCGGCGGAGTGGGCCGCATCTGCGGGCGCGGAGGCGGGCGCGGAGACGGCCTTCGAGTTCAAGGTGACGCCGGGCGCAGGAAGTTACAACGCCCTATACCCGATTCACGCCTACGTTGAATTTGAGTTCGGTGCCACACGCCTCACGGCGCATCCCATCGCCATCGTCGAGGCGCTGGCGGGCGGCATGGCTCAGTTTCAGCCGGGGGTGGAGTGGCGCCCGCTTGATGTGACGGCGGGGCGTTCGCTGTCGCTTGCGCGGATGCCCATCCGCCGCACCGTGCTCGAGGTGAACGGCGAGGCGCCCGTCGTGCTGCCCGCGGGATGGCAAGGCAGCGAAGAACGGACGCGGGCCGCGGTGTCGCCGGGCGCCATTGCGCAACGACCCGACTCGCGCGACGCAATCGGCATTCACCCGCCGTGGTACAACGGCCTCGCCGGAACAGCGCTGGTCGAGTTCCCGCTGCGGCTGCCGGCGGGCGAGCCGGCCCGATTCACCGCCGCGACCGCCATCCGCGACAGTTCCGAGGCAGAAGGCTTGAGCGACGGCGTGACGTTCAGGGTGCGCGTGACGCCGTTTGACGCGCCGGACGGCGAGTTGGGCGAGGTGCTGTTTGATCGCCACTCGGCTGCGAAGCAATGGGAAGAACTCGAGGTCGACCTCTCACGGTTTGCCGGGCAGACGATACGCCTTCAACTCGAGTCGCACCCGGGGCCTCAAAACAACACGACATGCGACGCGTCGTACTGGGGCCGGCCAACCGTAACCGCGGGGACGCCCGAAATGCACGCGGCGGTCTCTCCCTTGCCGGCGGTTAACCTTGGCATAGTCCAGAACGATGGGCGCCGCTATGTCGTGCGGGTGATGCCGGGTCCGCGCGGCCTGCTTGACGCGCAGGTCGCGTTTTGGAACGGCGACGCCGTGGTCGCGTTTGATGGGTTCGACGCGCGCGTCCTCGACGATTCGCTCGCGGAGTCATCGGCGCTCAACACGCTGACGCGGGCCGCCGCGGAACCGTCGGACAGCGGCCTGAAGTACCGCCACACGTTTTCGTCGTACCGCGGCACGTTTGATGTGGTCGTTCACCTGTACGTTGACGACGGGCGCGCGTTGCGTGCGGTCTTCAAGCTCGAAAATGCGCCCGCACCGGTACCATGGTCGGCGGTATACCTCGAAGACGTGGCGGCGGGGCCGTGGACAGCGCCCGCGGAGCGGGTGTACGCGGGTCTGGGCAACGTGCTGGTCGAGCCGGAATCGTTTGACCTGTATTTCGACGGGCATCAACTGTCTACTTCATTTGTCGGTTTCGAATTTGCCCCGGCGTTTGGCGTGGTGCAGGCGGTGGATTTGCCGCCGTCGCGCCTCCACGTCGACCCGCGGTCGAAGCGCTACACGCTGCACGGCGCGCTCGACCACACCATGACGTTCATCCCGGCCCCCAGCGTATGGGACGCGGCGCGGGTGTGGCGCGACATCAACGGTCTGAAACCCGGCCCGGGTGTGGCTCAACTGGCAGGCCGGTTCGTGTTCGACCTGTGGGGCGGCCATTACGCCGATTCGGCGGAGCAACTCGCGAAATCGTTCGAATACGGCATGACGAACAGCGCCGTGGTGTGGCACAACTGGCAGCGGTGGGGTTACGACTATCGCCTGCCGGAGATCTGGCCGCCCAACCCGCAGTTCGGCACGCTCGAAGAATTCCAGCGGCTGGCGCAGGTGTGCAAGGATCACGGCGTCCTGTTCGCGCCGCACGACAATTACATCGACCTCTACCCCGATGCCGAGAGTTTTTCGTACGGCAACATTTCGTTCACGCCGCACGGCCAGCCGATCCAGGGGTGGCTCAACGAGGGCCGGGGCGCGCAGGCCTACCGGTGGCTGACGGACGCGTACCGGCCGATGCTCGAACAAAACGTCAAGCTCATCCGCGACAACACCGCCGCCACCGCGTATTTCATCGACGTCTGGTCGTCTATCGGTCCGTACGACTCGTGGACGCGCGACGGCCGGTTCCTCGACCGCAAGTACACGCGCGACGCCTGGGCCAATGCGTTCAACTGGATCCGCGACACGCTGGGCAACAACGCCCCGCAGATCAGCGAGAGCGGCCACGACCAGCTTATCGGCTCGCTCGACGGCGCACAGGCCAACCACCTCCGCGTCGACGCCGACCCACCCAAAGACGCGCCGTGGACCGTGTGGCGCATCCAATGCAAAGACGCGGAGCGGATCCCGTGGCTGGATTTCGCCCACCACGACCGGTTCGCCCTGCACGGCGCCGGTTACGATATGCGATACCGCGGCGGGCTCGACGCGCCCATGCATGGCATCTACAGCGACGACTACATCTGCACCGAGGTGCTCACCGGCCACCCCGGCATGACGCTCGCACCGTTCAGCCGCGACGGCGTCCGCAAATACTGGCTGCTGGACGGGCTGATGCGCGCGCTCGCCGGCGGCCGGATGAAAGGCGTCGAGTTCGACGACGGCAACATCCACCGCCAGCACGTCACGTGGGAAAACGCGCGTGCATGCGGCGCCGAGGTTTGGGTGAACCGGGGCGCGGACGACTGGACGCTCGCGAATGGCCACGTGCTGCCGATGTACGGGTTCTACGCCCAGGCGAACGGCGCCGAAACGGCCATCGAACGCAAAGACGGCGCGATCGTCGAGTGGAGCAGATCGGGCGGCGAGTTTTACGTCAACGCCAGGCAGGTCGCCGTCCAAGGCCGCGGGAACCCCGAAAGGAAAGTCATCGATTTCGGCTTCGCCGCAACCAACGGCGCATTCCGTGCGGTTACAAAAGACGGTAAACTTGAAAAAATGCCACTGCCGGATGAGCCGGAGTTTGAAGAAAAACAGATTTGAAACCACAAAGAACGCAGAGAACTCAAAGAATTCTCTTGTGGTTACAGAAGCCGGTAGCCGGGGACCGAGTCCAGCTTGATTTTGCTCCGCACGAAACTGCCCGAGCCCCTGCCGATCTCATTGCCGTCGGAATCGGTGAGGACGGTTTCGGCGAGGATGACCGATCGCGTCTCGCAAACGGCGCGGCCCGCCGCCCGGATTTCGCCTTCGGTAATCGGCCGCACCAGGTAGCAGTTAAGACTCGCCGTCAGGAGGAACACGTCGAACACCAGGCTGTTGGCCGCGAAGAAAGCCGCATCGTCGATGCCTTTGAAATACGACGCGCCGTGGACCGCTCCTGCCGCGTGGTAGAGGTCCTGGCGGACAGGAAAAACCAGGTCTGCTCGACCCTGCCCGATGCGGATTTCCGGCTTGTAGTAGGCGTTGACCGGCGCCCCGAGGTACATGTTTTCCAGCTTGCGGTAGTGCGCCTCGGTTTGGTCGGCACCCATCAGGCAGCCTCCTTATTGCTTCGCCGGATTATGCAGGGTTTGAACATCCGGCGCAAGGAATCGGGGTTACTCTTTGTACTCTTTGTGGTTAAAATTCAAAGATGATTGAACTCAACGAAGCGCAACGCATAGCCATGACGTCTCCCGACGGCCCGACCCTCGTTCTGGCGGGCGCGGGAACCGGCAAGACGCGCGTGATCGTCGAGCGGATCGTGTGGCTGATCGAGGAGCGCGGCGTCGACCCGCGTAACATCCTCGCCCTGACGTTCACCAACCGGGCCGCCAACGAGATGCGCGAGCGCGTGATGGGCCGGCTGGGAACGGAACGGCTGGCATCGTGGGTGGGGACGTTTCATGCCTTTGCACTGTATGTGCTGCGCCGCGAGATCGAGCGGCTCGGGTTCGGCCCGTCGTTCACGGTGTTCGACGAGGCCGACCAGCTCTCGTTGATGCGGCGGCTCCTCCGCGACCTGCCGCCGTCGCACGTCAAGCTGACGCCGCGCGACGTGATTGGCTGGATCAGCCGGCTCAAGCAGGACCTCGGCGAGCCCGACTCCGCGCCGCCGCAAAGCGACGCCGAGGAGACGTGCCGGCTGTTGTGGCGCCAGTACCACGACGCGCTGCGGCGTGCGTCGGCGCTCGATTTTGACGATCTGCTGGTGCTGCTGGTGCGGCTGCTGCGCGAGCATGAAGACGCGCGCGACAAGTACCGCAGAAGATACAAACACATCCTCGTCGACGAGTACCAGGACACCAACCGGGCGCAGTACGAGATCGCGCGGCTGCTCACCGACGGCCACGGCAACATCTTCGTCGTCGGCGATGAGGATCAGAGCATCTACTCATGGCGCGGCGCCAACATCCAGAACATCCTCGATTTCGAGCGCGATTTTGAGAACGCCCGCATCGTGCGCCTCGAACAGAACTATCGCAGCACCGAGCCCATCCTGACCGCGGCCAACGAGCTGGTAAAAAACAACCGGCGCCGGCTCGGCAAGACGCTCTACACCGCCCAAAAGGACGGCGAGCCCGTCCGCTTTTACGTGGCGGGCTCTGCGGAAGACGAGGCGGAGTGGGTGGTCGAGGAAGTGAAGAAACTTGGCGATGGCGCGGGGCGTGCGGCAGTCCTGTACAGAGCCAACTGGCAATCTCGGCTCGTCGAGGAGGCGCTGCGGCGGCGCGGAATGAACTATATCGTCGTGGGCGGCGTCCGCTTTTACAGCAGAAAGGAAATCAAGGACCTGCTCAGCTATATGCGGCTGCTGCTAAACCCCTCCGACGACGAGGCGCTGCGCCGGATTATCGCCGTGCCACCGAGAGGCATTGGCGGCGTCACCATGGAACGGTTCGAAGAATATGCCGCGGCGAGAAACCAGCCGCTGCTCGAGGTGTTGCGCGACACCGAGCACGACCAGACACTCAATCCGCGGATGCGCGATGCCGCGCTCGCCTTTGTCCACCTGATCGACGACCTGGCGTACCAGAGCAAGCGGATGCCCGTGCGCGATCTCGTCAACCTGATTCTCGACGCGACCAAGTACCGCGAGTACCTGCGGCAGTCGGATGAAAAAGACTTCCGGTCCCGGCTCGAAACGGTCGACGAGTTCTTGTCGGCGTGCGCCCAATTCGACGGGCAGCAGGCGGGCGGGGTCGCGGAGTTTCTGCAGGACCTGGCGCTGTACAGCGAGGCGGACGAACTGGTAGTGCGCGAAGGCGCCGTCACCCTGCTGACCTGTCACAGCGCCAAGGGGCTTGAGTTCGACACGGTGTTCCTGATAGGGTTGGAGGAAGGATTGCTGCCGCACGTGACGGCGGAGTCCGAACGCGAGGTTGAAGAAGAGCGGCGGCTGTGCTACGTGGCGATGACGCGCGCGCGCAAAAAACTCACGCTGACTGCCGCGCAGTCGCGCATGATGCACGGGACGCGCGAGAATCGAACCGACTCGCGGTTTGTGCACGAGGTCGAGGTCGGCGGACAGTTGGAGCGCGTCCGGAAAGAGCCGCGGGAGACGCCGGCCGGGCGCCCCTCGCTGGCGAAGCGGCCCGCCGGCGGACAGCCCCCGGAAGCCGTACCGGAAGGGGCGATGAAGACGGGCACGCCCGTGCACCATCCGAAGTTCGGCCGGGGATACGTGATGTATACAACGGGCTCGGGCGACAAGCTGCGGGCGCGGATTCGGTTTGATTCGGGGCGGGTGGCGATGTTCATGGTGAGCCAGTCGCCATTGCAGATTATCGAGGGAAAGAAAAAGTGAGCCTGGATGAAATTCGCGCGAAAATAGACGCGCTCGACGAGCAAATCCTCAAGCTGCTCAACGAACGCGCACAGTGCGCCGTCGAGATCGGCGCCATCAAACGGTTGACCGACGCCGCGTTTTACGTGCCCGAGCGCGAAAAAGCCGTCTTTGACAAGCTGCGCAAGCACAACAGCGGGCCGCTGCCCGAGCAGGCCGTCAAAGCCATCTACCGCGAGGTCATCAGCAGCATCCGGGCGATGGAAAAACAGATCTCGGTCGCGTTCCTCGGGCCGCGCGACACGTTCAGCCACATGGCGGCGATGCGCGTGTTCGGCGCGACGGCCGATTACCATCCCCTCGCCGCGCTGTCCGACATCTTCACCGAAGTCGAGCGAAAACGGATCGATTACGGTGTCGTGCCGGTCGAGAGTTCGATGGGCGGCGGCGTTCACGACACGCTGGACCGGTTCGTCAATTCCGACCTCAAGATCGTCAACGAGGTCCTGATGCAGATTACGCAGAACCTCCTCGCCAACTGCCCCATGGATCAGATCAAGCGCGTCTACTCGAAGGACAATGCGTTTGTGCAGTGCAGAAACTGGCTGCGCGCAAACCTGCCCAACGCCGACCTCATCGACACATCGAGCACCGCCGAGGCCGCCAGAATCGCCCATGGCGAGCCCGGCGCTGCCGCCATCGCCAGCGCGCTCGCCGCCCAAACATATAACCTCGAAATCCTCGTCGCCAGGATCGAAGATTCGCCCAACAATTACACCCGCTTCTTCGTGGTCGGCCACCAACTCGCCAAACCCACCGGCAAAGACAAGACCTCCATACTCATCAGCGTCAAAGACCGGCCCGGCGCACTCTACAGCCTGCTGCTCCCGTTCTACGAAAACAACGTCAACCTGACGAGAATCGAGTCCCGCCCGTCCCGCAAAAAAGCCTGGGAGTACGTCTTCTTCATCGACATGCTCGGCCATGTTACCGAACCCGCCGTGGTCGACGTGCTCGAACGTGTCGGCGAATACTGCAACGAGATCAAAATCCTCGGCTCCTACCCCCAGGGTGAAGTGGAAGAATAAGCGAAAAACGGGGACTGACTCGCGACGCTTCCGGCAGTTTGGAAGCGCTTTTTCGGCAGTTTGAAAAAAGGGTGTCTGTTCCCGCTTTTCGCGGCCAAGTCTTTGCAGCCGTCTATTGTGGTGCGGGCGTCTCGCCTGCACGGTCCACAAGCGATATGGAGTGCGGCAGCTCTTTGCGCGCTTGCTGCCGCTTTCTCTTAAATGCGTGGCTCAAAAAGCGGCAGCAAGCTGCCGCACTCTAGATGACTTGCAATTCTTTGCACTTCCTCCTCCCGCTTCCCCTTGCACAACGCGCCCCAAACGTTGCATCATAGCCTTCAAACCCGGGGCCAAAGCACCATGACCGCCAAAATGTCCCGACGCAGCATGTTCAAAACAAGCCTGGCCGGCCTTGCCGGGGCCGCCCTCTGGGGCACATCTCCCGCACAGGCCCAACCGAAGCCGCCCAATATCATTTTCATCCTCGCGGACGACCTGGGCTACGGCGACCTGGGCTGTTACGGCCAACAAACGATTAAGACGCCCAACCTCGATTCCTTCGCACGCGAAGGCATCCGGTTTACCCAATGCTACGCGGGCAGCACCGTGTGCGCGCCGTCGCGCTGCTGCCTGATGACGGGCCTGCACACCGGCCACGCCCGCATCCGCGGCAACAAGCTCGTCCCCCTGCTGCCGGAAGACACCACGGTGGCGGAGGTGCTCAAATCCGCCGGCTACCACACCGCTCTGATCGGCAAATGGGGCCTCGGCGAACCCGGCACCACCGGCATCCCCAACCGCAAGGGCTTCGACTATTTCTTCGGGTACCTCAACCAGTCCCACGCCCACAATTACTACCCCGAATACCTGTGGCGAAACGAGGAGAAAGTCCCGCTGGACGGTAATGTCGAGAGCGCCGCGCAGAAAGGCTACAGCACCGGCCGCGCCCAGTACAGCCACGACCTGTTCACGCGCGAGGCGATCGACTACGTCACGCAACACAAGGACGGGCCGTTTTTCCTCTACCTCGCCTACACCGTCCCCCACGCCAACAACGAGGGCGGCCGGGCCACAGGCGACGGCATGGAAGTCCCCGACTACGGGCCTTACGCAGGCGAAGATTGGCCCGGGCCGCAGAAAGGCCACGCCGCCATGATCTCCCGGCTCGACCGGGACGTGGGCGCGCTGATGCAAAAACTGCGCGACCTCGGCATCGACCAGGACACCGTCGTCTTTTTCAGCAGCGATAACGGCACGCACAAGGAAGGCGGCGCCCGGCCCGACTTCTTCAAGAGCAGCGGGCCGTTGCGCGGCATCAAACGCGACCTGTACGACGGCGGCATCCGCGTGCCGGCGATGGTGAAGTGGCCGGGCCGGATCGCGCCCCGCGAATCGGACGCCGTCTGGGCGTTCTGGGACTTTCTGCCGACGGCTGCGGCCTTGGCGGGGGTGCCGGACCGCGTGCCGGAGGGCATCGACGGCCAGTCAATCGCGGCGCACCTGCTCGACGCCGCGCCCGTCGATCACAAGCCGCTGTACTGGGAGTTTCACGAGGGCGGCTACAAACGCGCCGCACGCATCGGCGATTGGAAAGCCGTGTGGCTCAAGCCCGATCAGCCGCTCGAGCTGTATGACCTGTCAAAAGATCGTGGCGAGGCTGACAACGTCGCAGACAACCACCCGAAGGTCGTCAAGCGACTCCAATCCTTCATCAAAACCGCGCGGACACCCTCAGAAGAGTGGCCGACTTTGCCGAAGTAGGCCGACTTCGCTGAAGTCGGCCTCAAAGGGCGGCGCGGCGATTTCTGGCGCGGCGCGATGAGGGAACCGGGCGTCGAACTTGGGCCAGTGTGGTGATCCTGGCTGGCGCACTCACGCGCGGCCGTGAACGGAAAAGGGCCGACATCAGCGATGTCGGCCTACTGTGGCGATGCGGTTTAATGCGGCAATTACGGATTCAGCTTCACCTGCGCGTATTTGTATTCGTTGGATTCGGGCGGGAACTTCTCCATCATCTCTCTGTAAAGCCACCGCAGGCTTTCCTGGTCGTTGAGCAGCTCGTAGCAACTCATCAGTTGCGGATACACCCCCGCGATGTTCTCCCACTCGGGGTATTCATTGATGAGCAGCTCGTAATTGCGCGCGGCCTCTTTGAAATCCCTGAGTTTCTGCTTGTAGAGGTTGCCCATCGCCAAGAGGAGCGCGGGCACGTCCTTTCCGCGGGCGTCTTCCGCGAGCCGTTTCTGGTAACCGGCGATCATGGTCCTTGCCTTCTCCTCCTCAGACATCCGCGGGGTCTGCTTCGCCGCGACAGGGATATCCGGCGCGGACACACCCCGCGACGCGGCGGCCCCGGCCGTCTTCCCAACCGGAGCCGCCTCCCCCCCCGTTGCCAGTTTGTAAACCACCACCAGCGCGATGACTACCAGGACCACCACCAGGTACCATACTTCCGCCAGCGCCGATTTCAACACACTCCCGCTCATATGCCCAACTCTCTCCATGACTCGATGCCAAGAGACATAATCGGATAGTTGCCAATCATGCCCAACGGCAGGTTGTTCGCCAGCTCGGGCACCTGGTAAATCCTGGGCACCTGCCCGCCCATGTCGAAGTAATCCCCGACAAACGTACCCATCGTGGTCGACTGGAACGCGCTTGTAACCGTGCCTTGCGCGTAAAACCCTCCCATCAGCTTCAATTGCGCCGCCGAACCGACGGTCAGGTTGCCTGATGCCATGATGCCGAAACAGTTCGCCGCCGGATAACTCTGCGCGGCGGTTCCATCGGCATTGAGCGTAAGTAGATTTGTATTGATGGTGGCGTTGCCGTTCACCAGGATCGCGCCGCGGCCCGTGTAGGAGATCGTTCTGTCGTTCCCTTGGCCGGTCAGCGTCAGGCTGCCGTTAATGTAAAGCTGCCCGTTGATCTCCATCCGGTTTGTGGTGGAGTTGAACAGGATGTAGTCGTCCGTAGCCTGGCGGTTTGCCGGGTTGGTATCGCTCGGCCTTGACGCATTATAGTAGTAATCTGCCCCTTTTGTGTCAATCGTCACGTCGCCGTTGATCAGGCCATCGGTCGGATTGGCGGGATCGCCTACGAGAACTTCACGGAAGTAGTTCTCGTGCGTATACCACTCGTTGCGGGAACTGTCCCACCGTGTCGCGCCCGTCTCCGGGTCGTGCCAGTAGTCTTGCAGCATCGGCATCGGCACCCGGTCGCCCAGGTCATAGGTTTCGTTGTACCCGTTGTCGCTGCTGACTTGAGTCGGAATTCCACGACCGCCGTCGTCGATGGTCGATGTGCCGGTCCAGCCGTCCGTCACGTAGGTGGCGTCCATCGTCTCCTTGATGGTATTACCCGCCACGTTCGGCTCGCCTACTTCCGAAGTGCCCGACAACCCGACCAGCCCGTGCCGGACCCGCAATACCGCCTCCAGCGTGCTTACCGTCTCGCCGTCAAACGTGTCCGTGGGAAGCGCCGGCACGCGCACCAGCAGGTCCGCGTCGGTTAGACCATCATAGTTGTTGTGAATAAGGGCTTTGCCGCCCATATCCAGCGTCGTCAGAACCTCCCCGCCCGGCAACACGTTGTCGCCCAGCAGGTGGACCGACCCGTGGATCTCCACGTTGCCGTTTATCAGGCCGCCCCCCTGGCCCGAACCCGCGAAGATCGCATTCCGCCAGACATTCACGTCCTGGCCCTGAACCACCACCTCGACCCGCCGCACCGTACCCATCTGCCGCGCGTAGGCGTAGATGGTGAAGTACCACCATTCTTGCGCCTCGTCGATGCTGCCGTCGCCGTTGTTGTCGGTCCCGTCCGTCCTCCAATCGACGGCAAAGGCAAAGTATTCCAGGCCCGGCATGCTGGCTATCGTCAGCGGGGTTACGCCGGATTCCTCGAACGGCTCCTCGGCCAGGGGATTGAACCCCGAGCCCAACGCCACCCCGATCAGCCCGCCCGTGCCCGCCTCCAGCGAGGCCGTACTCATGGCGATTGCGGACTCAATCCCGAACATGCAGTCTTCGTAGTTCTCGAAATTCTCGACCTGGCGCCGCTCGCTCACCACACCCACCATCACCGCGCCCAGCGTGAGTATGGCGATCGCCACAAAAATCGTCGCCAGAAGAAGCGCCATGCCTTCGTCGTTGCACCGTTGGTTTTTCATCGCTCAGTTCCTCGGTCGGACCACTTCGTTGAAATTGAACGTAATCATGCGGCCGCGCCTGGTTTGCCCCCCCGTCTGAATCGTCACCTCGATAAAACTGCCGTTCTGCCCGAACCACAAGCCCCGGTCGAGCACGCCGTTGCCGTTGGCGTCTTCCCCCGCATCGAGGACGCCGTTGTTGTTTCCGTCTTCGTTGGGCAGCAGGTTGTTGGCGAACACCGCCTGGTTGTTGCCGTCGCTCCAGATAAGCTGGTTATCGGTCACGCCGTCGTTGTTCAGGTCGTCGACATCCCGTCCCACCGTGATCACCGGCCCCAACTCCAGGTCGCCCCCCACGTCCACCGCCGTTCCGTTCCCGTCGACGTCCGCGGCGACCCGGTAGGTGATTGTCTCTCCCGGCGCGCCGGCGATGCTCCCCCCGTCGGCCTGCCGCAGGTCGCGGATGATATAGAGCATTCCGCGGCGGGCCTGGTCGCCGGAATTGCCCTTGATTTCCTGCACGCGCGCCGTGTCCCCCAGGCCGATCGCCATCCCCGAGAGTATCCCGACCACCACCACGATGATCGCAACCGACATCATCATCTCCAGCAATGTAAAACCACCTGTTCTTGTCGGTATCTTCATAGCATCACCTGTAGAAGAATTGTGAGGCTTCAAGAGCCATCGGGCGGTTTTCCGCATCGATCCAGCTCACCCTGCAGCGGATCAGAAGCGGGTTGGGCAACGGCCCCACCGTCGCGGGGTCCACCGGAAGGGTTATAACACTGCCATTATCGAGGATCGCCTCGAGCTGCACCACCTCCGACGCGCCCAGATTCGTGAACACGGGCGGCATATAGGTCAGCAACTGTTGCAGCCCCATCCCGTGAAGCTCCTCCATCACCGTCGCCACATGCGTCGCCGCGATCCCACGGTTCTGCGTCAAATTGCTCGCCAGCGCTATCGTCACCAGCGAACCAAAAAGGAATGCCAGCGCCAAGCCCACCACGCCCGCCGCAAACATCAGCTCCAGCAGCGTCATCCCGCGGCAAGAAGACTTGCCGCCGAACCGGCCCCGGCCTGCAGCCTGTGTAAACCGTAAGACCTTCATCAAGAAACCTCCCCTGGTTCCCAATAAGTACCAGGAACCTAACCTATAGCGCAAGTATCATGCCGCTTCCGGCAAAATGGCCCTAAACCTGACATCCCCTTATGTAAAAAGGAGTTAAGACATATGCCCTGGCACCAGATGAGCGAGATTTCGCGCAAAACTGGGTGTTTTTACCCCTGCCGGTGCGTCAAATTCCACCCCTCTATTTCTCCAACCCATACTTGGATATCTTATAACGTATCTGGTCGCGCGTGATTCCCAGAAGTTCCGCGCCCTGTGTCTGGTTCCAGTGTGTTCGTTCCAGCGCCTGCCGGATTAAGTCCCTTTCCACGTCGGATAGCTTACACCCATTCCGCGGAAGTTGCACCAGGCATTTTTCCGGCAGCGGGGAGCGGTGAAACACCGTCCGGCCAAGCACCACGTCCTCGCCCGAGATGACGTCGCCCGTGGAAAGGAGTGCGGCACGTTCGATGACGTTGCGCAACTCGCGCACGTTGCCCGGCCACTCATATTCGCACAGCCGCTCGAGCGCCTGCGGCGACAGCTCGCGGAACGATTGGTGAAACTCGTAGTTGTAGGCATGGAGGAAATGGCGGGCCAGCCGCGGAATGTCCTCGCGCCGTTCGCGCAACGGCGGGATCACGATGGGCACCGTGCTGAGGCGGTAATAGAGGTCTTCACGGAACCGGCCCTGGCGCATGCTTTCGTCGATGTCTCTGTTGGTCGCGGCAATGACGCGCACGTCGACCCGGATGTCGGCGGTCCCGCCCAGCCGCTTGAACGCCTTCTCTTCGAGGACGCGCAGAAGCTTGGCCTGCAACGCCGGCCGCATCTCCCCGATCTCGTCCAGGAACACCGTCCCGCCGTGGGCGATCTCGAACAGGCCTTTTTTCTGGATTTTCGCATCCGTGAACGCGCCCTTCTCATAGCCGAACAACTCGCTTTCAAGCAGGGCCTCCGGCAGGGCCGTGCACGTGATGTCCATAAAGGGTTTATCGACACGCGAGGACTCATAGTGAATCGCCCGGGCAATCATGTCTTTTCCCGTGCCGCTTTCGCCCAAAAGCAGAATCGTAGTCGATTCGCTCCTGGCCACCCGCTGCACGAGATCCTTGATTTGCAGCATCCCCGCCGTCTCCCCCACGATGCTCTCCAGCCCAAATCGTTCTTTCTCCTCGCTGGCGGACGCCGAGAGGTGCTGGCGGTGGGCCGCGCCCGCCTCGATGGCGTGGCGCACCGTCGCCGCTATCTCGTCCATATTGAACGGTTTACTGACATAATCGACCGCGCCGCACTTCATCGCCTCGACCGCGCTGTCGATGCTCGAATAGGCCGTAACAAGGATCACCGGCAGTTCCGGCCGGGTGCGGTGCATCTTCCTGAGAAGCGCCACGCCATCCGTGTCCGGCAAACGCAAGTCCAGCAGCACACAGTCAAAACTACCCGACTCGACCGCCCGCTCCGCCTCCTTGCCGTCCACCGCCTCCACCACCTCGTAACCCTCCCCAGTCAATTTCTCCCGAAGCGCCCACCGAATCAGCCGCTCGTCATCCACCACCAGCACGCGCCATGACATCACTCAGGTTCCTCTCGGCAATTCGACTACCGCTTCCGTCCCTGGGCCCGGCCGGCCGTTCAGGGTAATCTTTCCGCCGTGGGCTTCGACTATCTTCTTGCACACGACGAGACCCAACCCTGTCCCGTTGGTCTTGGTCGTAAAAAACGGCCTGAACAGATTGTCCGCGGCCGCCGGGCTTATGCCCGAGCCGGTATCCTCGACTATTATACGCACGGCATCCATGGTTTCCTCAAACCGGCATCTGATTTCGCCGGGCCCGCTCACCTCGCCAACCGCTTCCACCGCATTTTCCAACAGGTTCCACAGGACCTGCTCGATCAGGACTGAATCCGCCGGCGCCACCAGCTTGCCCCGCGGCTCGACGTGCAGGCGCGCACCGTCGCAAAGCCGCCTGGCCCGGGCCTCCTCGCAGACTTTCGCCGTCAACGCGTAGAGGTCCGTTGGCTGCTTGGCGGGTTTCCACCTTCTGGCAAAAACCAGCGCCCGCTGAACTATCCCCTCGACCCGGCCCACGTTCGCCAGCATGTCGTCCATCAGTTCGCGCCGCGCCTCGTCCACCGGGTGGGAGTTGCGCAACACCTGCATGGCGCTGCTGATGCCCGTTATGGGATTCCGGACCTCGTGGGCAATCGTGGCGCCCATCTCGCCGAGCTCGGCCAAGTGCTGGGCACGGAGGACTTGGGCCTGGCTGTCCCTCAACGTCTCTTCGGCGGCCTGCCGCCTGTTGGTGTCCTCCTGAATGCGCTGCATCATCCGGTTGAACTCGCGTGCCAGCACCCCGAGTTCGTCCCCCCGCCGGGGTATGTCGAGCAGGTTAAGCTTACCCTCGGCCGCCACTCCGGTCACATGTTGCGTCAGCAGGCGCAGCGGCGTCACAACCGCCCACCTCAACAGCACCATCACCACCGCGAACACCAGTATCGCCGCCATCAGCGTCGACATCAGCGCAAATAGCACCGCCCCGTTTCCCCCCGCCGTAATGTCCCGGGCCGTATCTGCCCGAACCACAAGCACCGGCGTTCCCAGCACGCCATTCATGGCCGTATACAGCCGAACCACCTGCCGATCCTTCTCCACGACTACAGATTCGCCGCCCGTCCCCGCCGCGAGCGCCTGACGCTCAATCGCCGACAGGTCCCCACCCGCCGATATAAGCCCGCCACGGACCTGCGCCAACCTGCAGATCCGATGCGTCATGCTGTCGTCCAGCAGCCGGCCCATCACCAGCGTGCCCTGGGGTTCCGCCTGCATCCGGCTGTCCTTGATCGGCCGGCAGGAAACCATCATCAGGCCGATCGACGTCGGCAATACGCCCGAATGCGGCGCCCAATCCGGCGGGCGGCACAGAAGTGGGTTCGACAACGGCCATGGCTCCGCCGCAAACTCCGCCACCGGAACCGGCGAAGCTTTTGTCACCATGGGGTCTTGATATACTCTGCCCCACACCACTTCACCCTTCACGTTGATCACGTAGAGCAGATTCAGTTGGTTCTGCCTGTACCACAACAGGTTGAGGTTCAACTCTTCATACGCCGCGATCCGGGCCGGGTCCGGCTCAATCACAAACTGGTACATGTCATCCCACGCCGACCAGTCCCCGCATAGCGCATCAACCGACTCCACCTCCCGCTCCACCTGCTCCGTCAGACGGTTCAGATCTTCCCGCCCTTCACTAAGTTCACGATCTGAAAAACTCGGCAGGATGACCAGGAATAGGATGAGCGAAATCAGCGCCGTGTAAAGCGCTACACATACCGACAAAATGGCCACTAATTTCCAACGGAGCGACAAAACCGGCTCCTCCTGCCAACACCTTCGCCACACGCCCGCCAGTATAAGGCTTCATGCACCCATTTTCGACAAACAAAATCCCCCCAAATAGCAGGAGCGGGTTAGCGTGTGAAAAAAACTGGCGGAGAGGCCGGGATTTGAACCCGGGGTACGGTTTCCCGCACAACGCCTTAGCAGGGCGCCACCTTCAGCCACTCGGTCACCTCTCCGCAGTGGACTATCCACCTTACCATGATCACGCCGTTTTTTCAAACCAAATCACACAACCGGGCCTGCATCGTGAAAGTGGGCGGGAGTTGTTTTTCTCTTTTTTTTCGGGTATTATTGTAAATGACATTTACAATTTGAGGGCCTCGTTCACAGAAAGGAGAAGCCCACCATGGATTCCATCGCTGGA
>Ga0315285_10000153_pt1 | contig 66608 bp, 51 predicted proteins | sample YL17G09_36_MG_FD_203698 | JGI IMG/M metagenome (GOLD analysis project Ga0315285, IMG submission 203698) | Sediment microbial communities from Yellowstone Lake, YNP, Wyoming, USA - YL17G09_36 | ecosystem: Environmental > Aquatic > Freshwater > Lake > Sediment | place: USA: Wyoming | collected... | reverse complement strand
GCGGCAGCGCGGAGCGCGGCGATCACCTCGACGCCGTCGGCGCCGGCCAGGCGCAGGTCCACCAGCCCGATCTGGCAGGGCGCGCGGGCGGCGTGCTCGAGGCCCTGGGCCGGGCTAGTGAACGTGACAACATCACAGGCGGCCTCCCGCAGCCAGGCGGCCACTTTCCGACAGACGGCGTCGTCGTCGTCAATGACCAGGGTCCGTACCGGGATGATCCGCATCATGACCCCGGTATTTTCCTCGATTCGGGCGGGCATTTCCACGGGGTGGAAACCGGCCGGGCGGAAGTGTGTAAAAATGTGTAAGGCTGTCGAAAACGCGGCCGTCTGCTGGACAAGGGCGCCGAGCGCGTACAATGTGCAGTGCTAAGCGAGGTTTGCACGAATGAAAGCGACGCAGCTATGGATGGGGCTCGTGCTGGCCGGTTTGACGGCCGCACCGGCGGGGGCCCAGGACTATAACCAGCCCGAACCGCCCCCGCGCCGGGGCGGCCCGCCCCCGGCCGGCTTCTGGCCGACGGACCGGCTGATCGAGTTGGCGATCAACCGCATCACCGACCACATGGCCGAGGCCTATGGGTTTGACGAGGACCAGTTATGGAACACGCGGGACACGATCAAGGGGCGTTTCCCGCAGTGGATGCAGCAGAATCGCGCCGAGCTTCAATCGCTGATGAATCAGTATTTCGAGGCCGTCCTGGGCGATGACCCGCCGGCGCCGCAAGAGGTCGCCGACTGGGCCGCCCGCGCGACGCCGCTGTTTGAGGAGTTCACCGGCCTCGTCGACGACACCACGGAGGAGATGCGCGGCTACCTGACGGACCAGCAGCAGGTCCTCCTGGATGGGCAGCGGGCGGCTTTCCAGGTGGGCATGAACTACATGCAACAACGCCTGGCGACCTGGCGCGAAGGCCGCTACGACTGGAAGACCGAGTGGCCGCGGAGCGACACCTTCCGCGAGAAAGAGCGGCAACGGCAACAGCAACTGGAGCGGGAGACCCAGCAGGCCAGGAACGTGGCCATGGGACTGCCCGCAGACACGGACCTGGGCCCGGGTGACGGACCGCCCGGCGCGAAGGCCACCACAACGGCCCCGACCCGGCCGAGCCTCGGGGCGACGAAGGACGAATGGACGGCCTACGTCGAGAACTTCATTAAGCGCTATAACCTCGACGAGGCGCAGCAGAACAGTGCCCGCAAGTTCCTGCGCGACCAACAGGAGCTGCGCGACCGCTACTTGCAGAGACATCTCAGCGACATCCAGGCGCTCGAGAACAAGCAGAAAACCGCCCAGGGCGACGACGCCAAGCAGCAGGTCAAGGCCGACTACGAGCGGCTCAACCGGCCCATCGACGGGTATTACCAGCGGCTCAAGGACCGGCTGGAGACCTTGCCGACGCGCAAGCAGCGCGCCGCGGCGGCCCAGGCCGACGAAGCCAGCCAGGCCAAGGCACCGGTCAGCGAAGAACGCAAGTCGGCCATGAAGACCGAGATGGCACCCCACGCCTCGACGGACAAGTCCGAGAAGCCGACGGAAAAGGAATGAGCGGCGGCGTGCGCAAAAAAGAGAGAGTCCGAGCTCGCCGTAACTCGGACCCTCCAAGCCAGGCTGCCCGCTCAAATGAGCGGCGACCCACAGCCTCACTGGCGAGTATCGTTTGGATGGCCGGCGGGAGTGAGTAATTCGTGCCGGCCCGCGGTGGGCGGACGGATAAATCCTGCCTCGGTGGGCCGGCGGCGTTGACAGAGCGGGGGCGCATATCTACAAGTGTTTTTATTGGGTTTCGGTGGCGGCGAAAGCCGCCCCGCGCGGTCTGAAAACGCATCCGAGGGCAAGTCTTGGCGCATGTGTTCGAAGTGCTGTGCCTGGTCCTGTTCTTATTGCTGGTGGCGCTGCCCAGCCTGTACGGCTTCCATATGTATTTGCTCATGTATCTGGCGCAGCGCCGCCGGCGTCCGGTGCGCGCGGCGCAACGGGCCGCGATTGAGCAATACCAAAAGGAGACGCCCGAGGAGCAGTGGCCGCGGGTGACCACTCAGGTCCCGCTGTACAACGAGATTGCGGTCGCCCGCCGCGTGATTGAAGCCGCGGCGCACATGGACTACCCCGCCGGCCGGCACGAACTGCAGGTGCTGGACGACAGCAATGACGGCACGCGCGCCGTCGTCGACCAGGTGGCGGCTGAGCTTCGCGCGCAGGGCTTGGACGTGAAGGTCGTGCGGCGGCCCAACCGCGCGCACTACAAGGCGGGGGCGCTGGCTCACGGGCTACGCACGGCGACCGGCGAGTTCATCGCGATTTTTGACGCGGACTTTGTGCCGGACCGCGGCTTTCTACGCCGGCTGATTCCGCTGTTTGCCGGCCAGCCGGACGTGTGCGTGGTGCAGGGGCGCTGGGGCCATCTGAACGCCGAGGAAAGCTGGATCACCGAGGGGCTCTCGCTCGGGCTGGACATGCACTTTGCGATCGAGCAGGCCGCGCGGAACTGGAACGGACTGCTGATGAATTTCAACGGCACGGGCGGGATTTGGCGCAAGGCGGCCATCGAGGACTCGCGGGTCGGCGGATGGAGCGGCGACACCATCACGGAAGACCTCGACTTGTCGTACCGGGCCCAGCTCGCGGGCTGGAAGATGATCTTCTGCGACCAGGTGGTCTGCCCGGCGGAGATTCCGGCCGACGTCAACGCGCTCAAGGCACAGCAGCGCCGCTGGGCGGTGGGCATCATGCAGGTCGCCCGCAAGCTGCTGCCCGCGGTGTGGCAGTCGGAGCGTTTGACGTTGTGGCAGAAGATTCAGGCCACGGTCCACCTGACGCAGTACGCCATTGCCGTGCCGATGATCCTGGTCGCACTGGTGGGACGCTTGCTGCCGCTGATGCTCACCGGCGAGGCCTGGCCCCCGTGGATTCAGTGGCTGTGCCTGACCTTTCTGCTGGCCACCGTCGCCCCGTGCGTCGCCTACATGAATGCCCGCTACGTCACGGGCGGCGGCATCCCTGGGCCGGTGCGCCTCCTCAAGCTCATGGTGCTGGGGTTGGGGCTGTGCGTGAACAACGGCGTGGCCGTCCTGACGGGCCTGGTGCAAAAAGGCGGCGAGTTCGTCCGCACGCCCAAGTCGGGCAGCGTCGGCCAGCAGGCGCCGGGCGCGTACACGGCCCTGCGGTCGCGCCTGTGGGTGGTCGAGCTGCTGCTGGGGGCTTATTGCTTGACGCAATGGCTGGTCTTTCTGCCGCGCGACGGGATCGGCGGGGTCTTCCTGTTGCTTTACGCGATCGGGCTGACGCTGATGGGCTGGGGCTCGCGGCCCGCGGCCCTCCGACCACATACCATCTTGAAGGCGCGCAGCGTGCCGGCGGCGTCCGTGCCGACTTGCCTGGCGCTGCCGAGCTCCATCGCCACTGACGCTCTGCCCGCGCCTACTGCCCACTCATAGGAAGTCGGCGATCACCCGGTCGGCCAGCAGGAACCCCGCGCGGGTAAGCCGGATACTCGTCTCGTCGCTGGTGAGCAATCTGTCCGCGCCGTGGCGCTCGATCGCCGCGGCGAACAACAGCGCCGGATCTTCTGCGTAGCGCTGCTTGAAGCGCTGCCGGTCGATCCCGGCCGTCAGCCGCAGTTCCAGCATCGCGGTCTCCCGCGCGCGACGTTCGGGCGGCAGCCGCTCCTGTTCGCTCCAGGGAGACCGTCCCGCTTGAATGGCCAGCACGTACGCCGCCGTGTCGGCGACGTTCTTGTAGCGCACCTCGTCGACAAAACCCGCGGCGGCCGGTCCCAGGCCCAGGTGGGGCTCGTTGTGCCAATAGCGGAGGTTGTGGCGGCATGCGGCGCCGGGCCGGGCGAAGTTGCTGACCTCGTAGTGGGCGAGGCCGGCCGCGGGGAGCACGTCCAGCGCGGCCTCGTACATCTCCGCCTCCAGGTCTTCGTCGACGCGCTGCACCCGCCCGTCGTCCAAGCGCGCGCGGAGCGGCGTGCCCGGCTCGTAGGTCAGGGCGTAGCACGACAAGTGGTCGGGCTGCACAGCGAGCGCAGCACACAGGCTGCGGAGCCAGGACCCCAGCGTTTGACCGGGAATGCCGAACATGAGGTCCAGGCTGATCTGCTGGATGCCGCGGCGCCGGCACTCTTCAACGGTCTGGCCGACCTGCTCGGGCCGGTGCAGACGTTCCAGCATTCGCAGCTCCGCGGGCGCGAAGCTCTGGGCCCCCAGCGAGACCCGGTTTACGCCGGCTGCCGCAAGGACCCCGGCGACTTCGTCGCTGATCGTCGCGGGATTGGCCTCGACGGTGAATTCCAGCTCCGTCTCGCAGGCGCTGAAACCGCGCAGGCCGGCCAGCAGCCGGGCCAGTTCCGTCGCCGGCAGAACGGTGGGCGTCCCGCCGCCGATGTAGATGGTGTCGAAGCGCAGCTCGCGTCCGACGGCGTAGCCGGTCAGCTCGCGCCCCACCGCGTCCACGAAGGGCCCGACCCGCGCGGGCTCGAGCACCTGGGAGTAGAAGTCGCAGTAGCCGCACAGGCTGCGGCAGAAGGGCACGTGAACATAGAGCGAACGGCAGGGTTGAGGCGTTGTCATGGCACGGGCTTTCGCATAGCATGGGTGCTGTTGCGTCAGAGACGCATCATAGCCTGCGGCGTGAGCGCTGGGGGCGCCGCAGTGTGTGAGCTTGTGCGCCGCGGACTGTGCGCGGGCTTGAGCTTTGCCAGGGACGCCGGGCATGAACGTTGTGTTAGTGATGTTCAAGGATGACGAGCGGCGGGAATTCCCGATTTCGGAAGCGAAGATCGTGTTGGGGCGGCGGCAAGACTGCCACCTGCGCATCCCGACCAAGGACGTTTCGCGCCAGCACTGTGTGCTGGTGGTTCAGAAGAACGCGCTGCTTGCCAAGGATTTGGGCAGCTCCAACGGGACGTTTGTCAACGACAAACGCATCGCCGAGACCGAGCTCAGGCCCGGCGACCGCCTGCGGGTGGGACCTGTAACCTTCGTCGTGCAGATCAACGGCAAGCCGGCGACGATCAAGCCGGAGGATGCGGTTCCACCCTCGCTCGCCGAACCCACGACGAAGGCCGACGACGAAGAAGAGACCTTCGACCTGAGCGCGGAAGATTTCGATCTCGAAGACCCGCTTTCGGCGCTGGACGAGAAGAAGAAAGACGAAGACGAAGACCTGCCCTGACGCGGCACCGCACCCGGGCCGGTCATCGGCGGCTCTCGGCCGGGTTCATCAAACTACTCTGAACGTGGCGTATGGCTGCACCCGCCGCACGCAGGCTGGCTTCGCGACGCTTGTCGCGCCGCGTGGGTTGGCGATTCCTCGCGGCGCTCGCCGGGGCCGTGGTGATCGTCGTTGTCCTCGGACTGGCGCTGGCAGGGACTTATCGGCCGCGGTGGTACCACCCGGCGCCAGTGGACCGCGCGCGGCTTCGTGAGGACAAAGCCGCGCTAGTCAGCCTGGAAGAGCAGATCAGCGCCGCCCTCAACGCGGGCCGGGAAGTGCGGTTCGAGCTGCGCGAGGACCAGCTCAACCGCTGGCTGGCGGCGCGCGGCGAGATCTGGCCGGAGTTGGCCGCGGACCTGGGCCCCTTTCAGCAACCGCAGGTGTTGCTGCGCGACGGGCGCATCCAGGTCGCGGCGCGTACCCGGAAGGGCGGGCTCACGGTGGTCGCGGCGTTGACCTGCTCGGTCGACGTCACGGACGATACGCTGGTGCTGCGCTACGATGCGCCGCGGCTGGGGGCCATTCCGGCTCCGCGGGGCTGGGCGTCCGGCGTGCTCGCCCGGCTACCGGCGGGGAGCGGCGTGGCCGTGGACCAGGACGCCGGGGCCGTCGCGGTCGACAACGACTGGGTCTGGCCGAACGGCAAACGGCGCTGTCGGCTGCGGGAGCTGCACATCGCGGACGGCGTCGCCACCGTGGTGCTGGAGCCGCTGCGGGCCGGTCCGCGGCTCCAGTAGCGCTGAACGCTCGCTGGGAGATTCCGGCTGTTCGTGTTAACCTAGTATTCTGTTTCGGAGATTCGCCCAATAATCCTCGTAGGGCAAACCTCTGGTTTGCCCCTGCAAAGCAGAGCTTTGCACTACGGACTTCTGTGACGAGATTGCGAGTTAGTGCGCTGGCAGGAAGACGGGGTTTTCGGAGCGCTCGGCCGTGAACGGGGCTGAACAAGCGTTGGCCCAACGGATCAAGGAACTGCGGCGCCGGCATTTCGGTCCGCAGGGCAAGGAGCGATTTGCGCAGCGGCTCGGTGTGCCGGTCGAGGAGTACCTGCGCTACGAGCGGGGAACGGTGCCGCCGGGCGATGTGCTGGTGCGCATCTGTGAGGTGACGGGGGAGGACCTGCAATGGCTGCTCACCGGGGTGGCCGGGCGCGGGACGGTCGTCATCGCCGGGACGCGCGGCCGGCATCAGGACTTGCTCGCGCGACTAGCGCGGCTGCTGGACGAGCGTCCGCAGATGGCGGCCCCGGTCGAGGCTTTCGTCGAGCTGCTGGCCCGCACGCCGTTGCCCCACGAAGAGGAAGTGCCCGCGCTGCCCACGCCGGAGGTCGAGGGCCTTATCCCCATCTTCGAGCCGGACGAGCTGCCGGCCGCGCTTGAGGCCGGCCCCGGCGCCACGCCGGGCTCATTCGACCTGGCCCACTTTCGTGGCGATCTGCAACCGGCCGAGCGCACGACCATCGCGTTAGCCGAACCCGCGATGCTCTACCCGCCCGAGGCCCTGCACAGCACGGAGCTGCTCACGCTGTGTGCGGCCGATGGCCGGCGGCGGGAGTGCCTGCACAGTGCCGAAGTCGCACGCTGCTTTCCCAACGCGTTTGGCGTACGGCTTTCCGACGCGTCGATGGCGCCCATGTTCGCGGCCGACGACGCGGTGCTCGTGGCGATCGGCGTAGAGGCCCGGGTGGGGCGGCCGGCGTTGTGCCGCGTGGCAGACGAGGCCGGGGCGCGCTGCCGCATCTGGCTGGGCGACGACGCGGAGGTCGTGCAGCTCGGGCGTGTGGCCGACGGGGAGTGTGAACGAGTGCCGCGCGACAAGGTCCTTTGGTCACTGGAAGTGCTGTACCGCCTGGCGCGGGCCGCGTAGCAGGTAGGGCAGGTCGAGGAACGAGACCTGCCAAGCCAGGTTCCTGGTCGCGGAGACCGTGTGTGTCGATCGAACGGATCGGGAACGATGTGCGGATTCACCCGGCCGGGGCGGTCGTGGGGACGGTCCGGCCGCCGGGTTCCAAGAGCCTGACCAACCGCTATCTGGCGTGTGCGGCGCTGGCCGACGGGCGCAGCGTCCTGCGCGGGGCCTCGCTGTCCGACGATACCCGGGCGATGCTGGCGGGGCTTGCCCAGCTCGGCGTTCACACCGCTGTGCGGCCGGCTGACCAGGAAATCGTAGTGACCGGCTGCCGCGGCAACCTCGTCGCGGACGACGCCGAGATCGACGTCGGCGGCGCCGGTACCGCCATGCGGTTCCTGACCGCGCTCGCCTGCCTCGGCTTCGGCCGGCGGCGACTGGACGGGTCGCCGCGCATGCGCGCCCGGCCGATCGAGGCGCTGGTCGAGGCGTTGACCGCCCTGGGTGCGCAAGTCGGCTATGAAGACGTGCACGGCTTTCCGCCCGTGACCGTCCTCGCCCGCGGCCTGCGCGGCGGGGAAGTCGTATTCCGCACCCCGCCGTCGAGCCAATTCCTCAGTGCCCTGCTCATGGTGTCGCCGTATGCGACGCAGGACGTGCTGATCCGCGTCGACGGGACGATTCCGAGCCGGCCCTACGTGGACATGACCCTGGATGTCATGCGATCACTCGGCGTGGAGGTGTTAGACACCGAAAGTCGGTTCATCGTGCCCGCGTTCCAGCGTTACGTGGCCGGCGAGCACACGATTGAGCCGGACGCGAGTGCGGCGACGTACTTCTGGGCGGCGGCGGCCGCGACCGGCGGACGGGTCCGCGTGAGTGGGCTGACCCGCGGCAGCCGGCAGGGTGACGTGCGGTTTGTGGACGTGCTCGCCCAGATGGGCTGCCGCGTACACGAGGACGCCTCGTCGCTGGAGGTCGAAGGTCCCGCCGACGGCCGGCTCCGCGGCATCCAGGTGGACCTGAACGAGATGCCCGACACCGTGCAGACCCTGGCGGTAACAGCGCTGTTCGCGGACGGTCCGACCGAGATTCGCAACGTGGCGAATCTGCGGATCAAGGAGACCGATCGCATCGCCGCCCTGGCGACTGAGCTGACGCGCCTGGGGGCCAGGGCGGAGACGCGCCCCGATGGCCTGACGATCCATCCGCCGCAGCGCGTTACGCCGGCGGCGATCGAGACGTATGACGATCACCGCATGGCGATGAGCTTCGCGCTCGCCGGGCTGGTCATCGACGGGGTCGTGATCACGGATGCTGGCTGCGTGTCGAAGAGTTTCCCCGATTTCTTCGAGGTGCTCGGGACGCTGTAGAATGAAGCGTGTGGCTTGGAGTCGCGACCGATGCCGGTGCTGAGTCCCGCGGACCTTGAACAGAAGCTGGCCGAGGTCGTCCGGCGTTTGCGCCAGGCGTTCTCGCCGGTCGCGATTTACCTGTTCGGCTCATACGTCTACGGGACGCCGCAATCCCACAGCGATCTGGACCTGCTGGTCGTGGTGGAGGATAGCCCGCTCGATGCGTATGAGCGCGATGCGCAGGCTTATCATGCCCTCGGCGTGATGGGCGTGCCGAAGGACGTGCAGGTTTACACTCGTCGTGAGTTTGAGGAACGCGCCGCGTTGCCGGTGTCCTTCGAACGAACCGTGAAGACCAAGGGCAGGGTGATCTATGCCGCCTGAGTTGGCTGAGGTCCGGAGCTGGCTGGAAAAGGCCGGGCACGATCGCTGGGCAGTCGAGACGTTTCTCAAGGAACCGCAGGCACCCACCGATGTGGCGGCCTTTCATTGTCAGCAGGCCGTGGAGAAGCTGCTCAAGGGGTATCTCGCTTATCGCCAAGAAGATTTCGAGAAAACGCACGATCTGGTCGAGTTGGTCGCCCAGTGTGCGCGCCACGATCCGGAGTTTGCCACGCTTCAGCCTCGGGTCGAGCCGCTGTCGCCGTACGCGGTTCGATTCCGATATCCAGGACCCACGGACCCTCCGGCCGAACGGGTCCGCGAGGCCCTGCGGGTCGTCCATGAGGTATGGACGTTCGTCCTGGCACGCGTTCCGCCGGACGCCCGGCCGGAGCAGTGAGCCGTTCGGCTTCAAAGCGATTGCTGCGCGCTACGCCTAGAGCTGGCTCGTAAACCACTCTCGACCGGCCTTTGTGGGGTGGTAGAATCAAGGTTGAGCCTAGGTCCATTCCTATCGCGCATGGAGGCCAGTCGTGAGCGTGCTCCTGATCATGGCAGTGGCCGCACTCGTCCTGTTCCTGGGTGGGCGGTTCTACGCGCCGTTGATCGCCAGAGTTCTGGGTGAACGGGCGGACCGCCCGACGCCGGCCACGCTGGTGAACGACGGCCGCGATTACGTGCCGACGCCGACGCCGGTCGTGTTCGCCCATCACTATGCCTCCATCGCCGGCGCGGGGCCGATCATCGGGCCGGTGCTGGCCATTTACTACGGCTGGGGGCCGGCACTGTTGTGGATCGTGCTTGGCGGGGTCTTTCTGGGGGCCGTGCACGACTTCGCCGCCACGCACGTCGCCATGCGCGAAGGCGGCAAGAACCTCGCCGTGGTCGCCCGCCGCTACATCGGCCCGGCGGCATTCGGCATGATGCTCATCATGCTGGTGGCGCTATTGGTGCTGATCTGTGCGGCGTTTCTGGACTTGTCGGCCGCGGCGCTGACCTCGAAGGTGCCGGTCAAGACGCTCGGGCTGGGTGCCGATCAGACGGCGTTCCGCGTCGTGGACAGCAAGCTATTCACGCTTGACCCCGGCGCGCCGGGGCTGCTCGCGGACGGCGCCGCGCTGGGCGATGCCCTCGCGGGGCTGCGGAAGCCCTTTGCGGACAAAGGACAGCCGCTTTCGGACGCGGCGACGCTGAAGGTGCTCGAGGCCGGCCGGGTGTGGCAGATCGACGACCAGGAGAACCTGTACGTCGTGCGCCGGGACAGCGGTCAGTTGTCGGTCCACGAGCAGCAGGCCGTCATCGGCGGGATCGCGTCCACGTCGGTCGTCGTGATCACCCTGTTTTCGCCTCTGGTGGGCTTCCTCTACATCCGGCGTAAGACGTCGGTGTGGCTCTGCTCGCTGCTGGCGACGGGTATCTGCGCGTTGTCGATCTGGATCGGGCTACTGCTGCCGATGGCGGTCGAGCCGCTGACCTGGAAGCTGCTGCTCAGCGCGTACGTGCTGGTGGCGGCCGGTGTGCCGGTGTGGCTGTTCCTGCAAAGCCGGGACTTCATCAACGTACACATCCTGTACGTGGGGATCGCGTTCCTGATGGTGGCCGTCGTGGCGGCGGCCGTCCGCGGGGGCGGGCTCTCCGTCGGGGCGATCCCGTTCAGCAACTGGGCGGCGGCGAGCGCTCATCCCAAGCTCGGCCCCGGCTGGCCGATCCTGTTCATCACCATCGCCTGCGGGTCGGTCAGCGGGTTTCACAGCCTGTGTGCCGGCGGGACGACGTGCAAGCAGCTCCGGACCGAGCCGGCCGCGCGCTACGTCGGCTACTACGCCATGCTGCTGGAGAGCTTCCTGGCCGTGTGCGTGATGTGCTGCCTCTTGCTTGGCCTGTCTATGGCCGGCTACGCGCATTTCTGCTATCCGGCGGCGGGGAAAGGCAATGCCGTCCTGACGTTCGCCATGAGCGTCGGGAATACGAGCAGCGCGGGGCTGGGGGTCCCGGTGGCAATCGGCGCGCTGGGGGCCATGTTGCTGCTCGAGGGCTTCCTCGTGACGACGCTGGACACGGCCGTCCGCCTGACGCGCTACATGATCGAGGAAGGCTGGGCGACGCTGTTCCGCCGCTACGACGTTTTCGTCGAGGTGGCCGCCAGCTACGACGCGACCTCCGACATCGGCGAGCGCGGGGCGCTGGAGATGACTGGCGCAGGCGGGCTCGTGATCACGAAGCCGGCGCTGCAGGACGAACCGCCGCCGCGGCCGATCGGGACGCACGGCGTGCTGCGGTTCGCGTTCCTCACGCTGCGGCACTACTGGATCAACTCCGGCCTGGCCGTCGCGCTAATGCTCCTGCTCGGGCTGGGCAATGGGTACAACGTGGTCTGGAAGATCTTCGGCTCGGCCAACCAGTTGCTGGCCGCGCTGGCCCTGATCGTGGTGAGCTGCTGGCTGGTCGCCCGGCAACGCCCCGTCTGGTACACGCTCCTTCCCGCGCTGTTCATGCTGGCGACGTCGGCGTATTCGCTGATCTACCTGCTGCGGACGCAGTACCTCGCCCAGTGGCCCAGCACGGCACCGCTCGCCATCACGGCGCTCATCGTCCTGGCCATGACCGCCGGCGTCGTGATTTTGGCACTGGGCCGCTTTATCCGCGGCGGACGGCGCGCCGTGGCGCCGGCGTGAGGAACGAATGTCACTTGCGGCGATCTGCCTGGCGCAAAGCCTGCCGACGAGCCTGCCGGTGAGCTTCGATCTCCAGGACCCGCTGGTGCGGCGGATCGTGCTGGCGGCCGCGGCCCTCGTGTTGCTGGTCATCCTGCTGCGGATCGCGGGACGCTGGCGGGAAGCGCGGGCGGCGGCGCGGCGCCGCGCTGAGCTGCGCCGGCAGTACGAAAGCATCCGGCTGGAGCAGGCGGAGATCGCCCGCCTCGCGCAGGAGATCGTGGCAACGAGTTCCACGGCCCGGATCGCCGGCTATGCCATCCTGCGGCAGGTCGAGACGGTGTTTGGCGACGGCAAGCCGTCCTCGGGGGCCGCGGCGGAGCTAGTCAAGGCGCTGGCTGCGCAGAAGGGGGCGAACGCGCTCATCAATCTCCAGACGCGCCAGATGGCGACGGGCAAATGGGTCGCGAGCGGCGACGCGGTGGTGGTGAAGCTGATCGGGCGGCGGGGGGAGGAGAAGATGTAGCGGCCAGCGGGGGTGCCACTGCTCTGTGAGCAGTGCGAAAACCGAGCCGGCCGTGTGCCACTGCTCTTGAGCAGTGCCGGAGTTGGCTGCACGCCCACGGCCGGGACGGAGCCCGGCCGCTACATTTCCCAGCGCAGCCTCCGCGGCTACCGCCGGTGGAATTGGCGTTCCAGGTCGCGCAAGGTGAGGCGCAGCGTCGTTGGCCGGCCGTGGGGGCAGTGGCTGCTGCGCTCGGCTAGTTCCCGGCGCTGCAGCAATGCCTCGATCTCCTCGCTGGTCAGCGGATCGCCGGCCTTCACCGCGGCCTTGCAAGCCATCATGTCGAGAAGGTCGTGTACCAGCGTGTCGGTGCCCGGCCGCGTGCCGTGCTCGGCGAGCAGGTCCAGCAAATCGCGAATGAAGGCTTCCTGGTCGACACGTTCCAGGAGCAGGGTCGGGAACGCATGCAGCGCGACGCTCTGCGGACCGGCCGCGGTCAGCTCGATGCCCAGCCGGGCCAGCGTGTCGGCGTGCGTCTCCAAGGCTTCCAGGCGATTGGCCGGCACGCGCACCACGCGCGGCAACAGCAGCCGCTGCGCTTCGAGACTCCTTTCGGCGATTCTCCGGCGCAGCTCTTCATAGAGGATGCGCTCATGCAGGGCGTGCTGGTCGACGATCATCAGGCCATCGTCGGTTTGGACGACAAGGTAACTGTTGTGGACCTGGAGGGCCCGGGAAGCCGGGGGCGGAATAGATCCGGAGGGACGCGCGGACGGCGCGGCGACAGATGCGGTGTGCCACTGCTCTTGAGCAGTGGTGGAGTTTGCCGCCGTGTGCCACTGCTCTTGAGCAGTGCTGGAGTCAGCGGCATCTCCACGACCGGGACAGAGCCCGGTCGCTACGTCCCTCGCTTGTGTTTCGGGCTCGGATGGGCCCGTCGCTGGCGCTCGGGGCTCGGATCGGCCGGGACGGAGCCCGGCCGCTACATGACCTTCGTCGCTTCCGTGCCTGAAGAAATCCACCATCGCTGCCCGGACACGCTCGCGGTAGTCCTCGTCTTCGCGCGGCGTGTGGAGCGGGTGGTCCAGGTTGCTGGTGAGGAATTTCTCGCGCAAGGCGGCGAGGACCTGGCCGTGGATGTAGTTTGAGTCCTGCCAACGAACCTCGATCTTGGTCGGGTGCACGTTCACGTCCACCTGCGACGGATCGATCGTGATGAACAGGAACGCGACCGGCGAGCGCGACGGATCGATCAGGCTCCGATAGGCCTCCTTCACCGCGTGCGAGACAAAGCGGTCGCGCACGAAGCGCCCGTTGACGAATACGTACTCCCACTTGGTGGAGCTGCGGCTCTCTGCCGGCGGCGCGACCAGGCCCTCGATCCGCACGCCGCCGCCCTCCCGCCGAACCGGCAATAAGACCGCCGCCAGCTCCGGCCCGTAGAAGTCGGCAATCCGTTGCCGCCGATCCGTCGTCGGCTCCAGGCGATGCGTCACGCGGTCCTGGTTTCGCAGGGTGAAGGCGACGGCGGGCTGCGCGAGGGCGATCCGCGCGAGCTGCTCGGTGATGTGTCCCATCTCGGTCTGGTTGGTGCGGAGGAACTTCCGGCGAGCGGGCACCGGATAGAACAAGTCGCGCACTTCGACGGTGGTACCGGGCGGAGCGGCACAGGGCCGCGGCGGGCAAACCTGCCCGGCTTCGACCTGAATCTCGTACCCGACTTCGCTTTCGCGGCGGCGCGCGACGATCCGCAGCCGCGACACGGCCGCGATGCTCGCCAGGGCCTCGCCGCGAAAGCCCAGCGTGTGGATATTGAACAGGTCGTCATCGGCGTGAATCTTGCTTGTGGCATGCTGGGTGACGCTGAGCGCCAAGTCTTCGACGTCCATCCCGCCGCCGTCGTCGGCGACCTGGATGAGGCCGCGTCCACCATCGCCGATGCGGATGTCGACTCGCCCGGCACCCGCGTCGAGGGCGTTCTCGACCAGCTCCTTGACGACGCTGGCGGGCCGCTCAATGCACTCGCCGGCGGCGATGCGGCTGATGAGGGCGGGCGGCAGGAGGCGGATCTGACCCATCGGCGGCAGTATAACCGGCGGGCCGGTAGAATGCGGCGAAGTGAGAATGGCGAATAGCGAGTAGCGAATTACCGCGCCGGGAGGCAGGACTAACTCGCTATTCGCCACTCACTATTCGTAACTCCGAGGAGCGCGAACATGGAGAATGTCGTCGCCTACCTGCGTGCCCACCGTGACGAGCACCTTTCCTGGGTCCTCGACCTGTGCCGCATTCCGAGCGTGAGCACCAAGCCCGAGCACAAGGGCGACTGTGAGGCCGCGGCCCGCTGGACCCGCGACCTGTGCGAGCGCGTCGGGCTCCAGGCGCGGGTCTACGAGACCGGCGGCCATCCGGCCGTTTACGCCGAGGGGGGCCCGGTCCCCGGCGCGCCGACCTTTCTCGTCTACGGCCACCTCGATGTGCAGCCCGAAGGCGACCTGGGGCTTTGGGAGGCCGGGCCGTTCGAGCCGCTGGTCAAAGATGGGAGCCTGATCTGCCGCGGTGCCGCGGACAACAAGGGGCAGGCGCTCATTCACGTTCGCGCCGCCGCCGCGTGGCTGGCCGTCGCGCACCGACTGCCCATCAACCTGAAGTTCCTGTTGGAAGGCGAAGAGGAAATCGGCTCGCCGCACCTCGGGCCCTTCCTCGAGCAAAACCGTGACCTGCTCCGCTGCGACCACATCCTGATCTCGGACACCGGCATGTACGCCGACGGCTGGCCAACGATCACCTATGGCACCCGCGGCCTGCTCTACAAGGAGATCCGGCTCAGCGGCCCCAAGCACGACCTGCACAGCGGCTCGTTCGGCGGGACCATCGCGAACCCGGCCAACGTGCTGGCCCGGCTCATCGCCACGCTGCACTACGCCGATGGCCGCGTGAACATCCCCGGCTTCTACGACGATGTCGCCGCGCCGAGTGCCGCCGAGCGCGAGCAATTGCGAGCCCTGCCGCTGGACAAGCAGCAGTACCTGGCCGACACCGGCAGCCCGGCGGTCTGCGGCGAGAAGGGCTTCACCACGAACGAACGCCGCTGGATTCGCCCGACCCTGGACGTGAACGGCATCTACGGCGGGTTCATGGGCGAGGGCGCGAATACGATCATCCCGGCACGGGCCGGCGCGAAAGTCAGCATGCGGCTCGTGCCGAACCAGAGCGGCGAGAAGCTCGGCCGCATCTTCGACGAGACCATCCGGGCGCGCTGCCCGAAAGCGGTGCGGCTGGAAATCCTCGATCACGGCTCAGCGGATGCCTACATGGCCCCGTTGGACAGCCGGCCGATGCAAGCGGCCCGGCGGGCACTGCGCGAGGCATTCGACCGCGAGCCGGCGCTGGTCCGTGAGGGCGGCTCGCTCCCGATCCTGCCCGTGTTCAAGCGTGTGCTCGGTGCGGACAGCCTGATGCTGGGATTCGCGGGGCCGAACTGCAACGCCCATGGGCCCAACGAGAACATCCGTCTGGCCGATCTCGATCGCGGTGCGGAGGCGGTCGCGCGACTGCTCGGCTATCTCGCTCAATAGGCGGATCAGCGGAGCGCGAGCTGATCCAGCGTCTTGACGATGCTGCCGGCGAATAGGGCATTGTGCAGCGCCAGGGCGACCAGCAGCAGCCCGAGAGCTCCCGTCGCCCAGGGGCGCCGCCAGTGTGGCAGCGCGTGGGCCACGATGCTCAGCACGTAGAACGTGTACGTGCATGAGTACAGGAATAGATAGTCATTCCCGTAGATGCTGTGGATGACCGCCGCGGCCGCCAGGCACACCACGGCGGCCCACAGCGTCGGCCGGCGCTCGGCGGGCACGCGCCGCAGCGTCAGCAGGGCGGCGATGCCGACGAGCCCCCATAGGCCCACCGTCAATCGCGCGGGCCACGTGTCGTACGAGCCCGTGCATAGGACGGCTTTGTCCTCGACGCCGACCACGCGCGGCGTTGTCCCGACGACGTTTTCGAGGAACAGCCCGCGCCCCAGGTTCCCCAGGACCCTCCACGCCGAATGAGCAGTAGTGAAGTAGTCCCGCTCCGTCAGGTAAGTGGAAGGGGCCTTGCCCGGCGTCGACTCCGGCAAGAGGGTCGACTGGACGGCGACGCCGGCACTGCCGATCAGTACGCTCGCCGCAAGCCAGCGGAGAATCACCCTGCAGCGGCGGTACGCAGGATGGCGGCCGGCGCGAGCCGGTGACGTGCCGGAAATATGCGGCGGCCAGCGCCAAGCACACTCCGCCGGCGGCGCTGCTTACTGCCAGCGGGGCGCGGTCGGAGCAGAAAAGCGTGTCATAGCGCTCGAACGCGCCGCGGGCCGCGAGCCGCGGGCCGAAGGTGCCGTAGACCCCGGTGCCGAGAATAGCCAGCAGCCCGCAAGTGAGCACCCAGCCGGCCTCACGGCGCAGCCAGCGCGCGAGCCGCGGCGCATCTCGCACGATCAGCGCATGTCCCCAGGCAATCAGGAGCGGCAGCGCGAACCCGCCGGCCAGCACCAGTATGGGGTGCAGAACGAGGGCGTCCCGCTCAGTCAGCGGACCTGGATGCAGGCGTATGCGCCAGCCCATGTAGGCAGCCAGGAGTAAGCTGGATGCGGTCAGTCCGGCCAGCGAGTCACCAGGCGCCGATCGCGGCGCCCCAGATAGGCGAGCGCCGCGAAGAGGAACCAGACCGGCAAAGGATTGCATGGCACGACGCGACTCACAGCTCGGCGGCACCGTCTAACCCCCGCGGCCGCCGGCCGCCCGATACTGTAGCGGGTTCCGGTGCGACCGACAGCCCTGGTCGCGGGTTGACGGCGTCAGCCGCGGGCGGCCCGGACCTGATCCAACGCCGCCAGGACCTGCGCGCCGTACAGCGTGTTGCACACGGCCAGTGCGCCGACCGACACGGCGAGGATGGCCACCGCGGCACGGTAGTTCACACGCGGCAAGGCGTGCGCCAGGACGCCCATCAGGCAGAACGTGTACGTGCAGGAATACAGGAATATCTCGCGGCGTCCGTAGAACGTGTGCAGGAGCGCAGCCACGCCCAGGCAGACGCCCGCGGCCCAGAACGTTGGGCGACAGTCGCCGCGCGCTCGAATCAAGACGGCCAGAGCGGCGAGCACCAGCAGCAGCCAGAGACCCGTTGCCGAAAGCGCCAACTTCGTCTCGTATCGGCCGACGTGGAGAACGGGCTGGCCCATGTCCGGCGCAATTCGCGGCGTCGCGCCCACGACACCCTCGACCAGAAGAGCGCGGCCCACGCCCGCGAGCGCGGTCCACGGTCGCGCGGGCACGCTGACGAAGCTGAGCTCGGACGCGCTGCTTTCCCGCGCCAGTCCGGGAGTGCTGAGCGGGATCAGCCAGTCTTGCACGGCCACCAGCAAGCTGCCCACGACCGCCGTGCTGGCGATCCAGCGGAGAACGACGCGGATCCGCCGTTGTCCGGGGTGTCGCCCGGCGAAGCACACGAGGGCCGGGACGGCATTGAGGAGGGTCATGCCGCCCGCGAAGGCCGCCGCCAGGACTTGGTGCCGGACACGAAGCGCTGCGGAGCGACGCCCCGCCAGCAGCACATGCAACAGGATCAGCGCCGCAGCGGACAGGGTGCACGTCTCCGGTACGGCCGCCAGCAGCACGTACGCGGACGTGCTGCCGAGCAGGAGGGCTGCCAGTGCGCCTTGGAGCCGCGACCCGGTGATGGACCGGAAGTACACGCCGGCCAGCGCCACGCACAGGCCGCCGGCCGCGCTGCTCACCGCGAGCGGAGCCCAACTCGGTCCGACACACGGGGCGGCAGCCACGAAGAGCGCGCGTCCGATGAGAGGAAACAGCGGGTGCTTATGGGTCGTATAGTCGAAGTCGCGCGCCGTGCCGGCCATGATGCGACTGCAGCGGCTGGGGTCCGATCCGTACACAGTCGTGTCACGCTGGAATGCGCCGTGGGCGGCCAGCCAGGTGCCGAAGAGGAAGTACACAGCAGCCGCGGACGCGGCTAGCAATCCACAGGTCAGCACCCACCGCGCCTCACGTCGCAGCCACAGCGCCGCGCGGGCCAGGTCGCCGCGGATGAAGGCGCGCGACCACGCTACGAGCGCGGGCAGCGCGAAGCCGCCGGCCAGGACCAGTACGGCATGCAGAACGAGGGCGTCCCGCTCAGTCAGCGGACCTGGATGCAGGCGTATGCGCCAGCCCAGGTAGGCAGCCAGGAGTAAGCTGGATGCGATCAGTCCGGTCAGCGGCCAGCGAGCCAGCAGGCGCCGATCGCGGCGCCCCAGATACGCCAGCGCCGCGAAGAGGAACCAGACCGGCAAAGGATTGCATGGCACGACGCGACTCACAGCTCGGCGGCGCCGTCTAACCCCCGCCGCCGCCGGCCGCCCGATACTGTAGCGGGTTCCGGTGCGCTCGACAGCCCTGGCCGCGGCTTGCCGGCCGGGCCCCGACCGCGGCGTTTAGGCGGTCGCGCGGCGGTACGGGTAGCCGCCGACCCGTCCACGGAACGCCGCGCGAGGCGGAGCCTGAGGCGGGGGTAGCCGTTGCGCGGCCAGTTTTTGTATGATGGAAGTGATGGACGCGGCACACGGGACATCGCGGTTGAGCGAGAAAACGAGCCGGGCGCTGCTGCTCCGCGAGCGCTGGGACCGCCTGCCCTTACTGATGGTTCTGGTGCTCTACACCGTGGTCGTGCTCCGCTGCGCGTGGATCTCGGACGACGCCTACATCACCTTCCGCACGGTTGACAACTTCGCCGCGGGATATGGCCTGACCTGGAATACGGCCGAACGCGTGCAAGCCTTCACCCACCCGCTGTGGGCGCTGCTGCTGTCGGCGACGTACATGCTCACCCGCGAAATCCATGTGACCACCCTCGCCCTGTCGGCCGGCTTGTCGGCCCTCGCTGTGCTGCTGTATGCCGCCGCGCTGGCGCCAACGCCGCTCACGGCCACGGTCGGCGTAACCATCTTTCTCATGTCGAAGTCGTTTGTCGACTATTCCACGTCCGGCCTCGAAAACCCGCTCTCGCACTTGTTGCTGGCGCTGTACCTGCTCGTCCTCCTGCGGCGGGCGCCGTCCAACGGCCGGCTTTTCATCCTCGCCCTGCTTGGCGGGCTGGTCACGCTCAACCGCATGGACCTCGTGCTTCTGGTCCTGCCCGGACTGCTCGTGGCCTGGTATCAGCGGCGCGGCATCCGGGCCGCCGGGACGCTGCTGCTTGGCTTTGCCCCCTTCCTGCTCTGGGAGGCGTTCTCTCTTTTCTATTACGGCTTTCTGTTTCCCAACACGGCGTACGCCAAGCTGAACACGGACCTGCCGGCCGGCGCGCTGATCAGGCAAGGGCTGTGCTACCTGCTCAGTTCGCTCAACATGGACCCGCTGACCCCGCTGATTCTGGCCACGGGCCTGCTGCTGCCGTTCATCATCCGGCAGCGCCGCTGCATGCCGGTCAGCGTGGGCATCGCGCTATATCTCGTCTACGTGGTGGCGGTCGGCGCAGACTTCATGGCCGGCCGGTTTCTCACTGCCCCACTCTTGTGCGCGGTGGTCGTGCTCTCCCGGTCACCCGCCGCGCGTTCGCCGCGGGCCCTGCTGATCGTGCTCGCGCTGGTCATCATCACTGGGTTGGCTTCGCCGCACCCGCCGCCGCTGAGTACCGACCGCTACGGCGCTAACGAGCGGTACATCGACGCGCACGGCGTCGGGGACGAACGGGCCTTCTACTATCCCGCGACAGGACTGCTGCTGGCCGTCCGGGGGGCGCCCGTGCCGGACCATTCCTGGGCGTGGATCGGGCGGGACGTACGCCGGGAGAGCCCGGCGGTGTACGTGGCGCAAAACGTGGGTTTCCTGGGCTTTGAGGCGGGGCCCGCGGTGCATATCGTGGACCTGTACGCCCTGGCCGAACCGCTCCTGGCCCGGCTGCCCTATCGCGCAACCGCGGATTGGCGTATCGGCCATTTTCGCCGGTCGTTGCCCGAGGGCTATCTGGAGACGCTGCGCGGCGGTCAGAACGTGATCGCCGATCGCCGGATCGCCAGCCTCTATGACGCGCTAGCCTTGATCACGCGGGGTCGCTTGCTCGATCCACAGCGCCTGGCCGCGATCGTCCGGCTCAACACGGGCCTTGAATTGTGAGAGATGAGCGGCAGGTCGTCCGCCGCGGCGGGCTTGACCTGCCCTACAGTGGGCCAAGGCGGGCGAACCGGCCGGAGGCTTCCTGCCAGGCGGCGGGTTCGCGCGGCTCGTAACGCTTCAGCCCAGTCGATCCATGAACGACCTGCCGCAGCTCGCCGAGCGAGCCGACTCGGCCCTGGGCCAGGGCCTGCACCAGCACGTTCCCGGCGGCGGTCGCTTCCACCGGGCCGGCAATGACCGGCTTGCCCGTGGCGTCCGCCGTGAACTGATTGAGCAGGTCGTTCTGCACGCCGCCGCCGACGATGTGCAGGACCTCGATCTGCCGCCGAATCAGTCGTTCGAGCGTATCGAGAACGACGCGGTACTTGAGCGCGAGGCTTTCCAGCGCGCAGCGCACGATTTCGCCCGGCGACTGCGGAACAGGTTGCCCCGTCTCTTCGCACACCCGGCAAATCCGGCTGGGCATGTCGCCGGGCTCGGCAAAACGCGGATCATCGGGGTCCACGCAGGACCGCAGCGCCGGTGCCGCGGCGGCCAGGCGCGACAGTTCGGAGTGGGAGTACTGGTGCCCTTGGGCCGCCCACGTCCGCTGACATTCCTGGACCAGCCACAGACCGGCGACGTTCCGCAGGAACCGCGTGGTGCCGGCGACGCCGGCCTCGTTGGTGAAGTCGGCCGCCAGCGTTTCCGGCGAGATCAGCGGGGCGGGCAATTCGACGCCGATCAGTGACCATGTGCCCGAACTGATGTAGGCCCAGTTCTCGCCGCTCGCGGGCACGGCCGCCACCGCTGCGGCGGTGTCGTGGCCGGCGGTACGAATCACGGGCGTGCCGGTTTGCCCGACCTCGTTGGATACCTCCGGCAGCAGCACGCCTGCGATCGAGCCGGTCGTGTCCACCCGCGGCAGCAGCCGCGCCGGCAATCCCAGCTTTTCCAGCAGTTCCCGCGACCAGTTCCCGGTTCGTGCATCGACCATTTGCGCGGTGCTGGCAATGGTCCGTTCCGTCGCCATCGCGCCGGTCAGCCAGAACGTGAACAGGTCGGGCATGAACAGCAGGTGGTCCGCTGCCTCCAGCAGACGCGGCGTATTGAGAGCGACGGCGTAGAGCTGGAAGAGCGTGTTGAAGGGCAGGAACTGGATGCCGGTCCGCTCGTAGATTTCGGCCCGCGGTACTCGCGCTATAGCGAGTTGCATCGCGGCCCGGTTGCGCGGGTCGCGATAGTGGCGCGGCATTTCCAGCAGCTCGCCGGTCGCGAGGAACAGCCCGAAGTCGACGCCCCACGTGTCGATGCCGATGCCGTCGAGCTGGATGCCGCGTTGCGTGCAGCGGGCCAGGCCGATCTTAAGCTCAGCCAGCAGGTGGAAGGCGTTCCAGTACAGGCGGCCATGAATGTTGATCGGGCCGTTCTCAAAGCGGCGCAGCTCTTCCAGGCGGAGCCGCGCGCCGTCGAACACGCCCAGCATCGCCCGGCCAGACGAGGCCCCGAGGTCGAAGGCGAGGTAATTCGTCGTCGCAGCCATCGCATTGCACGCTGTGCTGTAGCGGCCGGCGTCTCGCCGGCCGTAGCCCCGAGGGGGCGGAAGAAGTCAGCCGGGGGCGTCAGCCTTTCGGGCTGAAGAGCGAGCCCATTCATATCCCCCGGAGTTCCGTGAAGAGCCGAAAACGTCCCGTGGAGCGTCGCTTGGCGGTACAATGTCCGCGGACACGGTGGTCGCGCGTTTCGACGTTGTGCATCATGCTTGGCAAGCCAGCGCGCGACATTGAAGAGCTCATGATGGACGACGCCCTCATCGACGGGGCATTGGCCGAGCCGTCCGCGAAGCCGTGCTCCGGCACAAGCAGCTAGGTAACCCGATCGCCGCTTGGAAGAACGGCCGCGTGGTCTGGATTCCGCCGGAGGAGATCGAGGTCGATCCGCCACAACGCGAATGACAGGGGCGAAGCGCGACCGCGCGATGCCGCAGCCAGTGCTGCCACGCCGAATCCGGTGTCGCGGAATGGCGGACACCGTGATCGGTCACGGGAAGCTCGCACATGGGCTGCAGAATCGACGGTGGTAAACCCCGGACTGCGAAAAGGGACACGAGCTGTTGCGGGACGCGATACGATGGTCCTATAATCCAGGTCCGCGCAGGGGCCAAGTAGGTCCTCTGCTTCCATAAGTATTTTACTGAGAGCAGCTTATAATTACACTGGCGGCCTAGGTGCCCAGGCCATTCGAGCGCACTCAGTCGAGCGGCCAAATCCTCACGAACCGTCATCTCCACGAGAAAAACCACGAAAACTTAGCAGCTCCTACGAATTACCCTAAACGATCTCCGATCCATAGCGTATACTAGTAGCATACAAGTTGTATGCAACGCAGCCTGAATCGGTCTGCGAGCTTCTGTCCGGTGCCGCTGGTCGGCTTGATAGGGTGTCGGCTTCGACCCCGCCGGACATCATTTTTTATCCCTCCCGACCGCCGTCAAGCGACTGCCCCAATTCCCGTACTATACGTATCAGGTCAGACGTGTCGGGAAAGACCTTCAATCCATCCAGTTTGTGGCTCGGAGTCGCGCGGCTCACGTAGAAGCGTGGCAGCATCCTGACGAAGTACTCGTAGTCGGGCTGCTCGTATCGAAAGACTCGATAAACGTTGTAGGCGCATAGGTCGGCCAGCTGTATGCCGTTTGACAATTCGCTTCGAACAAAGAAGGGCAGTTCCACGATGTTGCGAAGCCTTACCCCCGCCGTGGTTCCTTCTCGCTGAAAGAAGCTGTGCTTGAGGGCGAGTGATCGATTGGATTTGACGCTCACGTCGTCTGCGACGATGACCCCGAGATGCTTGGAATGGAACTCCGCCAGAAAGTTCTGGATGCGCTCCAGCAGTAATTCGTAGGCTTTGCGTTTGAGTTTCTCGGCGTCGAAATAGTCCGCCAATTCGCGCTTGTCGATGACAACGGCAAACGAGTGCATGTGGTTGTGCTCAAGCTGGCAATAGAACAACTCGATGAGACTCTGCATCTGCTCCGGGGTGAGGAAGTTAAAAAAGCGATGGGGTCTTCTTACGCGAGGCTGGCGAATTACGTTGCTGTGTAGCTCCGCGTCGGTCAGATCCAAGTCCTGGCCCGTAACTCGATGCACGTCTCGCAGGAGCCTCAGCTTCGGCCGATTGACCGTGGTTTCGAATCTATACCACCGGTGCTCGAACAGAGAGACCGCGAGGAGGACGTATACGTGGTCCTTGGCGAAGTCTGAGCCATCAGCACGTAGGCCGCGAACGCACGGGTCGGAACTGCCCGACTCATCGATATAGAACCAGTACATTCAGTGTCCTTACAGACGCGAGCGACTCGCGCGCATCGTACCTTGGGCGAAGCTGGCCTGCCACGGGCTCGCATCGTGTGGCGCGCTTACTTGATGCCGGCCGCGATCTACACCCAGTCCTGCAGTGTATGCTCGACTGTGGCGCGTCATAACAGCCGTCTGATCATTGTCGACGAGAGAAAGTTGCCAACGCTGGTCGGCTCGCCGCCGAGGGTGCCCTCGATGCCTTCATGATCCGCTACAACGCCGCTCACCGCGGGGCCGAGCAGGACATCTTCCCGCACCTGGCCGCGCACCAGCCCGGCGTGATTAGCTACACGGCGACGCGCTGGCGGTTTCTGCTGCGCCGGCCGAAAGGCTGGCCGGGTGGCGGCCGCGTGCCGACCGCCGGTGAGTGCTACCGCTTCGTACTATCGAATCCGCACGTGGACGTGTGCCTGACCGCCCCGTCGAACGCGGAGCAACTCGAGGCCAACCTCGCCGCCGTCCGCGCCGGGCCCCTCAGCGACGACGACCTGGCCTACCTGCGCGACTTCGGCGACGCCGTCCACCGCACCGCCGGCTGGTTTATGTAGCCGGCCGCCGGACTCCCCTCGCAGCGCGCCGGCCGTTATCATCGCGTCTCACCGCGGACCAGGAGAAACCCATGAACGCGAGCCTGTTCGAGCAGTGCGTCCTGATTACCGGGGCTTCCGGCGGCATCGGCCTCGTGACGGCGCAAGCCTTCGCCGAGGAAGGGGCCCGGCTGGTCCTGCACTACCACATGCACGCCGAGCCGCTGCACGAGCTGCAACCGCGGCTGGATGTACCGAGCGTTGCCCTCCAGGCCGACCTGCGCGACGAGGCGCAGGTGGATCGGCTCTTCGGCACGGCCCTCGAGAAGTTCCCGCGGATCGACGTCCTGGTCGTCAATGCCGGCATCTGGCTCGATTGCCCGGTGCCGCTGCACGAGATGTCGCTGGACCAGTGGCGTCAGACGCAGGAAGCCGACCTGACCAGCGCGTTCCTCACCTGCCGCGCATTCCTGCGGCACCTCGCGACGGTCCCGCGCGAGTCCGCCGCCGTCGTGCTGGTCGCCTCAACGGCGGCGCTCTTCGGCGAAGCCGACCACGCGGACTACTCCGCCGCCAAGGCCGCGATCGCGTACGGCCTGACGCGCAGCCTGAAGAACGAGATCGTCCGCCTGGCCCCGCGCGGACGGGTCAACTGCGTATGCCCCGGCTGGACGCGGACGCCGATGGCGGCTGCCGGCCTCGACCCGAATGTGCTCCGCCGCATGCAGGCCACGATGGCCCTGCAGAAGATCGCCGAGCCGCAGGACATCGCCCATGCGATCATCTTCCTCGCGTCCGATCGCCTCGCGGGTCACATTTCGGGGGCCATTCTGCCGATCGCCGGGGGCATGGAAGGGCGCTTGCTGCACCCGGACACCCTGTAGCGTCGGCCTCCCGGCGCGCCGGGACCGACGTCGAAGGCCAACGGCCAACACCTGAGAGCTGGCATGTCTGGTAAGTGGCTGATCCTGCACGGCGGTGCGCTGGGGGACCTGGTGCTGACGATGCAGCTCGCGCTGCGCTTGCCGCGGATCGGCGACACGGAAACGCTGCGGATCATCTCGCGGACGAATCCAGGCGATCTGTCAACCTGCCGCCCCCACATCGCGCGCCAATCGTCCGAGGGCCTGGGTCTGCACTGGCTCTTCAGCGACCACGACGACCCGCCGCCGGAACGTTTGCGCCAGGCCGTGCGCGGCGCGCATGTACTGAGCGCGCTGGGCGGCGTACATACGATCCCGCACCATCGCCTGGCAGCCCTGGAGCCGGCGGCCCTGTACAGCATTGATCCCCGGCCGCGCGAGGGAGTACCGCGGCACATCGTGCAGCAGTGGCAGACGCAACTCGAAGCGCAGGGCATCCTCGTGCCGAAGTGCATTCACCAGCACCCGGCGCAGCGCGGGCTGGGCGTGCCGGAGACGCTGCGCCAGCGCGGCGCAGCGCTACTGAGGGGCTCGGATCGGGGCGGCCTCCCGGTCGTGATTCACCCCGGCAGCGGCGGGCGTAGCAAATGCTGGCCCCTGCCTGCCTTCGTCCAGGTCGCCCGGCAACTGCGCCAGGAACCGTGCGTCAGCGTCTGCTTCATCGCCGGTCCCGTAGAACTGGAGACCTGGTCCCCCGCTGAGCTCGACACGCTCGCCGCCGAGTTTCCTGTGCTGCACGGGCCGCCGCCTGACGAGCTGGCGGCGATCCTGACGGCGACGCGCGTGCTGGTCGGTAACGATGCCGGCCCGCTGCACCTCGCGACGCTGCTGGGCACGCCGACCGTGACGATCTTCGGCCCTACGGCGGCCAGCGTGTGGCGGCCGCTGGGAGTCGGTGCGCACGTGATCACGGGCAACCCGGGCGCAGAGCCCGACACCTGGGGGATTGACCCGGCACAGGTCGTGTCGCTCGTGCTCAAGTGCCTGTAAAGCAGTACTGCTCGGGCCGGCGACCGCGAATCACGTCCGTATGTGGCGCGACGGTCTTGCTGGCCGCGAGCGAGACTTCCAGGGTAACCTCGCTGACCCGCTCAGAACCGACGGGCCAACGTCCCTCATGGATCACCAGGCCGCGCGGGTCGATCACGCTCCAGCCGCCGGGGTCAGTCGTGACGACGAAGATCCTGTTTTCGCAGGCTCGCGCCTTGGCGGCGGCCGTGGGCCCTCCGTCGTACACGACGACCAAATGTGCTCCTTGCAGCGCCAAGCAGCGGGCCGGCGCGAAGCTCTGCGCCTCGGCGGCGCTAATCACCCCGATCCGTATGCCGTCGATTTCGGCCAGGCCGCCGCGCGTCAAAGGCCGCCACACGCCCGAGCCGCGAGCGCGAGCGAGCGCCACCACCGGGCCCGCGCCTGAATCACCCGGCGGGATGGGCCGCAGCTCGAGCGGACCGACGCCTGCGCGCGGCAGCGTCGGCGCTGCCGGCGACAGGAGAATGCTCCGTTCCGAGTCGGTCATTTGCAGGCAGCGCGGCGGGCGTGGCTCGACATCGGCGACGATCACGGTCGTCTCCGCTTGACCGCACTGGGTCAGAATGTGGCCCTCTGCGTCGCAGATGAGGCTGGAGCCCACGAACGTGGTGTCCCCTTCCGCGCCCCACTTGCTCGCCGAAGCGACCGGCACCCCGCATTCCGCTGCTCGGGCCGGAATCAGGAACTCGGGCTGCGGGTTCCAGGGCGCGTCCGCGGAGCCGGCGTTGACCCACGCCGTGGGATGCAGGATCAGCTCTGCACCGCGGGCGGCCAGCGTCGCGGGAATCTCGGGCAGTCGCGCGTCGGCGCAGACCACCAGACCCACACGGCCGAAAGCGGATTCGACCGGCTCAATCCGGTCGCCCGGGTCAAAGTAATCCCGATCAAAAGCCCACAAGAAGCGTTTGTGACACGTGCCCGCGACGCGGCCGTCGGCGCCGATCAGCGCCGCCGCGTTGAACAGCCGGTCCCCTTCCTCGGCGACGTAGCCGGCGCAGATCGCGATGCGCCGCTGGCGGGCCGTCCGACATATACGGGTTAGGAAGTCCGCTGGTCCGGGCAGGCCGGCGGCCCGTGCGTCCAAGTATGCCTGTTTCGTCCCGAGGCAGTAGGCCGGCCAGACGCACTCCGGCAAGACGACCAGGGCGGCCTTCAACCCCGCGGCGCGCGCGATCAGGTCCTCAAGCAGCGTGCGCGTGTCCTGCCACTCGTCGAGACGGGTGCCGGGGGTCTGGGCGACGGCGATGCGCATGTCGAAGGTCCCGCGGCTCCGGCCTCAGGGGCGCTCCAGGTCCGGTGCGTAGTGGGCCGGGTCCGCCTCACGATAGGCCTGGATGCCGGGCTGATAGGCGCGTGAGTCCATGAGCGTCAGCGCGCAGAACACCATCACGAACAGCAGCGCACAGATCAGCACAATCGCATTGAACGGCCTTTCGTACCGCAAGTGCATGAAGTACAGGACCACCAGCGTAGCCTTGGTGACCGCGATCAGCACGAACCCGGCGGTCAGCAGGTACGCGCCGGCGGTCGAGAGCTGGTGCAGGGAGGCAAACTGCGGGGGGTAGTCGTAGTACCGCCGCGGCATGCCCTGCGAACCCAGGATGAACTGCGGGAAGAAGGTGAGGTTGAAGCCGAGGACGACGATCACGAAGGCGAGCCGTCCGAGCCGCTCGGAGTACATGCGGCCGGTGATCTTGGGCCACCAGTAGTGCAGGCCAGCGACCAGGGCGGTCATGGCGCTGCCCATCATCACGTAGTGGAAGTGGGCGACGATGAAGTAGGTGCCGTGCAGGTGTACGTTGGCGGACAGCGCGCCCAGGAACAGGCCGGTCAGTCCGCCGAGGCCAAAGACGAAGATGAAGGCCAGCGTGTACAGCATGGGCGTCTTCAGCACGATCGAGCCGCCGTGCATCGTGGCCAGCCAGTTGAACGTCTTGATGGCCGAGGGGATGGCGACCAGGTAGGTGAAGAGGCTGAAGATGGTCGTCGCCGGCGGCATCCAGAACGTGCCGTCCTCCGGCGCGACCGGCGGCAGTTCGCCGCGGCGAATCTGCGTCTGGGCCAGAAAGAGGTAGAGGGCTGCGGCGTTCATCAGGTCGGGACCACCACGCGGGCATGCCGCCGTTCGCGTCGCCAGAGGACCAGCAGCAACGTTCCGACGACGAGCACCGTGAGCACCCCGCCGGCCCGCACGATGTTCATCGCGGCCAGCGTGTACTCGCCGCCCTCGTAGTGGTAGCAGTACAACAAGACCCGGTCGATGGTCGAGCCGATCTTGCCCTCCGACGCTTCCACCAGCGACAGCCGCACCGTCTGCGGCTCAAACAGCACGCCATACAGGTAGCGTGAGATGCGTCCGTCCGGCGTGCAGACGATGGGGGCGGCAATGTGCGTCCATTCCTGGCGCTGCTCGTTCCAGCGGATGCGGAAGCCGGTCGCGTCGAGCAGCGGGTCGATGCTGGCCTTGCGGCCGGTCAGGAACTGCCAGTCCCGGCGCGCCGGGACCGCCGTCCCGGCGCGCCGGGACTCGTAGTGCGTGAGGTAGTTCTGCCGCTTGATGGCCGCAAGCTGGTGCGTTTCGAGCGGGTCAAAGCTGACGGTGACGACCTGAAACTGCTCGCCGGCGGTCCAGTCGAGCTGCCGGAAGGCGTCGAGCAGCCCATTGAGCATCAGGCCACACAGCATCGGGCACTTGTAGTAGTTCAGCGTCAGGATGACCGGGTGCTGGCCGTCGAAGTAGTCGCGCAGCCGGACCTTCTTGCCCGCGTGATCGACGAACTCCAGGTCCAGCGGAAGCTGGGCGTTCAGGTGCTCGTCGACGCCGACGCCCACCAGCTCCGGCGGCAACGGCTCAGCGCGAGCGCCGGCCGGCGCCGACGGCTGCCCGAGCGCGGGCCAGCCGCATAGGGCGGCGAGGGCCAGCGGGATGAGCGTGGTGGGCGCGGCGGTCGCTCTCATGGCGCGGGTCCTGAATTGGGAGTGTCAGATTGCGCTCGGTCCGCGCTTGGCATTGTACTCGAGGTCGGCGCGGATTTCATCTCGGCCGCATACAGCTCGATCGCGCGGTCGATCGGAATCGCGACGATGCCTTGCTGTCGATCCACGTGACGGTACACGTTGATCTGCGCGAGCTGCTTGGCCTGCAAGTCCGCCAGCTCTTGCGACTTGCCGGCATAGAGCTTGGTCTGGTCCTCGATCCGCTGCGCGTTGTAGAACAGCACCTGCGCGAGGAGGGTGACCGCCAGCGCCAGAATGAGGCCGACGATGCCGACCACCGCGGTCGTCGCGGCTGGAGGATCACCGCCTGTGTTCATCAGCGCCTCCTCACACGTTCTGTAGCGCCAGCGCTTCACCCAGGCGCGGGTCGCGCTCCGGCAGCAGCGCGGATCGGGTCATCCGCCGCACGATCGCAAAGACGAAGACCCCTCCCAGTCCCACAAACAGGGACACGTCGGTCGCCGCCAGCCCCGAAGCACCGGCGGGCGCCGCCAGGTAGTACAGGTCCAGCCAGTGCATGACGAGCAGCCACGCGCCGGCCGCGGCGAGCAGGCCCGTGCGCCGCTTCGGCCAACGCGAGAGCAGCGCGACGAACGGCGCCACGAAGTGCCCGAAGAGCAGGGCCAGGCTCACGCCGATCCACCACGTGTCGCCCTGTCGCGGCCGGTACCAGGCCGTCTCTTCCGGGATGTCGGCGTACCAGGTCAACAGGTACTGTGAGAACGCGATGTACGCCCAGAACACGACGAACCCGAACGTGAGCTTGCCGATGTCGTGGAAGTGCTCCACGGGGATCGACTGCGTCAGCCCGCCCGTCCGCTGCACGCCGTACGCCAGCAGCGCCAGCAGCGCGAAGAAGCCGACCACGCACCCGGAGAAAAAGTACAGGCCGAAAATCGTGCTGTACCAGTGCGGGTTGAGCGACATCAGGGCGTCGATGGCAAAGAACGTCGCCGTCAGGGCATACAGCAGCATGCCCGGCGCGCTCCACCACTGCATCCGCAGCGTCAGGCGCGGATCGCCGGTCGCGTCCTGTGCAACCGACTTCCGCAGGAAGTAGCGCGCCAGGCCCGCCCAGACCGCGAAGTAGATCACGGCGCGGACGATGAAGAACGGCACGTTCAGGTACGGCTGTTTGTGCCGCAGGACGCCGCTCGCGTCCTGCGCGACCGCGTCCGGACTGGCCCACGCCCACACGGCGCTCATGCCGGTCAGCAGCGGCACCAGCAGCGGCAGGAAGAGCACCGCCAGCAGCGGCATGGTGGCAGCGACGAACTCGGCCAGCCGGCGGAGCGAGACGCTCCACCCGGCCCGCGTCAAGTGCTGGAGCAGGACGAAGAACAAGGCCCCCAGTGCCAGGCTCAGCACGAAGCAGTAGTTCAGCAGGTATGAACGGAAGAACGCGTCCCAGCCGGCCCGCCGGCCCAGGAGCACGCCCGCGGCCAGGCCGAGCGCGCCGATCACGCCAGCGCACGCGGCCACGCGGGCCGCCCCGCCGCCCATCCGTCGCCGCTCAGTGGTCACGCTCGCCGCCGGGTTCATCGCAGCTCCGGTCGCAGTTCCGCGGGCACGTCCTCCAGCCGCGCCTGCTGGCTGCGCTGCAACGCGCGGACATACGCGAGGATCGCCCAACGATCGACCGCGGGGATCTGGTCCCCGTAGGGCGGCATGGTCCGGATGCCGTTGGTGATCGTGTTGAAGATGTGGCCGTGCGGACGCTCGAGCACCGTCGGATCGGTGGCGATGGCACTGGGCGGGACCCAGCCGGGCGTGCCCAGGTCTGTGGCCCGCTGCGCCACGATGCCGTCGCCCGCGCCGCCCAGCCCGTGGCACGGGGCACAGTAGACGTTGAACCGCTCCTGTCCCCGCCGGAGCAACGGCTCGGTGATCTCAACCTGCGGCGGAAACGTAGTGGCGAACTCGGGTACGGCAAAGCTGGAGCTTTGCTCTCCTGTCTGGCCCGTGTAAAAGTGCGGGTCTTCGTGTCCCGGCGCGCCGGGATCGCCGCGGGCGAGCGTGCCCGGCACCTGGGGCCGTAGTTCGCGGCCGTCAGCGAAGAGCGGCTGCGCCTGCTGGGCCTTGAAGCGTTCCTGGTTGGCCATGTCCTGAATGAGGTGAATGCGCGGCTTCGTGGACAAGGACACGCGCGCCTTGGCGATGAAGAGCGGCGGCAGCAACGCCAGGCAGGCGACGATAAGGCCGCCGATGCCCACGGCCCGCGGGAGCCGGCGCGGCGACTCGGGCTGTTCGACGGGCTCCGCCGGCGCCCCGCCCAGGGTCCCGAGCCACGCGGCGGTCCGCTGCGCATCAAAGAGCGGATCGGCGGCGTCGATGACGAGAAAGAAGCGGTCCCGGGTGACGCGGCGGAACCGGGGCTGGACCAGGAGCGGCCGATGGAACAGCGGCAGGTTATTCGTGACCAACATGCCGAAGAAGGCACCGAGCGCCGCCAGGAGCACGGTCATCTCGAAGATGACGGGGATGTTCGCCGGCAGGCTGAACGTGGGCTTGCCGCTGATGGGGAAAGCGTAGCCCTTGAAGTTCACGGGGACGAAGCCGAACTGGCGGGCGTCGGTAGCGTTGGTCCACCATTGCAGCAGCAGCCCGCCGGCGCAGCCCAGCACGCCCAGCGCAAGGATCAGCCAGGGCAGGCGCGTGGGGCGAACGCCCATCGCCTCGTCAATCCCGTGGACCGGGTACGGCGAGTGGGTGTCCCACTTCGTGTAGCCGGCGTCGCGGACCTGCTCGGCGGCGGTCAGCAGCGCGCCCGGGGAGTCAAACTCGACCAGCAGGGCGCACGGCTCGGGGCTCGGGGCCCGGGACTCGGGGCTCAGGCCTGGGGGCTCGGTCGCCTTCGTCGCTCCGTTCAACGCAGCTCCTTGCGCGGTGGCTCGAACTCGTCTGGGTTATAGTCAAAGCGGCGCGTCGCCGGCACGTGCTCGTGTGGATGGGCGTGCGGGTCGGCCTGCGGCAGGACGGCCTTCACTTCCGCCATCGCGACCAGCGGCAGGTAGCGGCAGAACAGCAGAAAGAGCGTGAAAAACAGGCCGAAGCTGCCGGCCAGCGTCAGGAGGTCGACCCACGTCGGCCGGTAGTAGCCCCAACTCGCGGGCAGGAAATCCTGCGCCAGCGAGCTGATGACGATGACGAACCGCTCGAACCACATGCCCAGGTTCACCGCCAGCGCGATCAGGAAGATGACCCACGGGCGGGTGCGCAGCTTCTTGATCCAGAAAAACTGCGGGGCCACGACGTTACAGGCGATCATGGTCCAGTAGGCCCAGGCGTACGGACCCAGGGCGCGGGTCCGGGCCATGAAGCTCTCGTACGGGTTCCCGCTGTACCAGGCCGTGAAGACCTCCAGCAGGTACGCGTACGCCACCATGCTGCCGGTCAGCAGGACTATCTTGCACATGTTCTCGAGGTGCCGCGGCGTGATGAGGTCCTTCAGCCCGAAGAGCTCGCGGGCCGGGACCGCCAGCGTCAGCACCATCGCCATGCCGCCGAAGATCGCCCCGGGCGACGAAGTAGGGCGGGAAAATCGTCGCGTGCCAGCCGGGGAGCTGCGAGACGGCGAAGTCAAAGCTCACGACGGAGTGGACGCTGAGGACCAGCGGCGTGGCGAGGGCGGCCAGGATCAGGTAGACCCGTTCGAAGCGGTGCCAGTGGCGCGACGAGCCGGTCCAGCCCAGGGCGAGCAGTCCGTAGACGATCTGCCGCCCGCGCGTCTTGGCCCGATCGCGGAACGTGGCCAGGCCGGGGATCATGCCCGTGTACCAGAACAACAGGGAGACCGTGAAGTAGGTGCCGACGGCGAAAGCGTCCCAGACCAACGGGCTGCGGAAGTTCGGCCACATCGCCATCTGGTTCGGGATGGGCGCCATCCAGTACAGGACCCACACCCGTCCGACATGGATCGCGGGGAACAGGCCAGCACACATGACCGCGAAGATCGTCATGGCCTCGGCGAAACGGTTGATGCTCGTCCGCCACTTCTGCCGGAACAGGAACAGGATCGCCGAAATCAGCGTGCCGGCGTGCCCGATCCCGATCCAGAAGACGAAGTTGACGATCGCAAAGCCCCAGCCGACCGGCTTGTTCACCCCCCACACGCCGACGCCGTTGAGCACCAGGTACCCGATCATCGCCACGAGGACGACCAGCAGCGTGGAGGAGATGCTGAAGGCGATGTACCAGGCGCGCGGCGGGCGCGGCGCTTCCCAGACCGCGGCGACGGCGTCGGTCACCGAGCCGAAGTCATGCCCGCCGGTGATCAGCGCGGCGCGCTGACCCGGAATGTCGAGCGTGTTGTCGATTTCGCCGACAGTCGAAGCCACGTTCTCAGTTTCTCACGTTCCCACGTTCTCACGCGTTTGCCTCCGCCGGGTTCCTCAGCTTCGCCAAGTAGGCCGTGCGCGGCCGGAGGTTCAGCTCGGCCAGCATGAAATACGCGCGATCGTGCGCGTGCAGCTTCCGCACCCGGCTGCCGGGATCGTTCAGATCGCCGAAGACGATGGCCTCGGCCGGACAGGCCTGGGCACAAGCCGGCGTGATCAGCCCGTCCGGGATGCCGTCCCAACGCTCCTTCTTTGCTTTGATCTTCACGGCGTTGATGCGCTGCACGCAGAACGAGCACTTTTCCATCACGCCGCGGCTGCGGACCGTCACGTTCGGGTTGTTGACCATCTTTTCCATGTCCGTCAGGTCGGCCCGCGGGAGCTTGCCGGGCAGGTGGAACGCCTGGCTGTTGCGGGACCGTGGGTGGCACGGACCGTGATGGTTGTAAAACCAGTTGAACCGCCGGACCTTGTACGGGCAGTTGTTGGCACAGTACCGCGTGCCGACGCAGCGGTTATAGACCTGCACGTTTAGGCCTTCCGCGTCGTGCACGGTCGCGGCCACGGGACAGACCTATTCGCAGGGGGCATTTTCGCAATGCACGCACGTGACGGGCTGGTGGACAACCTGGATGTCCGCCGGGCTCGGGACTCGGGACTCGGGGCTCGGGGCTTCGTCACTTCGTGGCTGCGTGGCGTCGTGGCTTCGTGCCTCCGTGCCTTCGTGCCTTCGTGCCGCGGTCTTGAAATACCGGTCCACCCGGATCCAGTGCATCTCCCGCCCGCGCGCGACCTCGTCCTTGCCGACGACCGGGACGTTGTTCTCCGCCTGGCACGCGACGATGCACGCCCCGCACCCGATGCACGCCGACAGGTCGATCGCCATGCCCCACTTGTGCCCCGTGTACTGCTTCTCCTGCCACAGCGATTCGAGCGGCGGCAGGTGCACCACGTGCTCGGCGAACCTGGGATGGTCCCGGTATTCCCGCAGCGTGGCCTCGCGGACGAGGACGCCGATGCGCTTCTGGGTCTCTTCGCGCCCGACCTGCGAGTCGATCGCCTGATGGTCCTGCGTGGTGGCCAGTGCGTAGTGCTTGCCGGTCGCAGTGACCCGCGCGTCGGGCGCCGCCTGCAGCGCCGCGGTCGTGCGCAGCTTGTACGCGTCGAATCCGGCCCCGTCGGCGACTTTTCCGGCAGCCGGTCCGCGGCCATAACCCAGCGGCAGGGTGAGCGACCCCGCGGCGTGCCCGGGCACGATATAGACCGGCATCTCGACGGAGCGCCCCTCCAGCTCGACTCTCACCAGGTCGCCGTTCGTCTGGATGCCGAGCCTCTCCGCGTCGGCCGGGGACATCAGCGCCGCATTGTCCCAGGTCAGCTTGGTGATCGGGTCGGGCAGTTCCTGAAGCCAGGCGTTATTGGCGAACCGGCCGTCGTACAGCTTGTAGTCCGGCCGAAAGACGATCTCCCAGCGGTCCGGCGCAGCCGCGCCGGGCTGGGGCGCCAATGCGGCCAGCCACTCGTATGCCAGCTGACCGGATAGGGCGGGCGCGCTCTGCGGCCAGCGGCTGTCCGCGACAAGCCCGTCCTCCAGCGCATGCGACCAGAGCCGCTCGCGGTTGACGCCGTAGTCATAGGCATTGCCGAACGTGCGGCGGACGATGTCGTGTCCCGCGCTCAGCCGGTCTTGGGTGAGCAGCGCCAGCAGCTCGACGGCGGTCCGGCCGTCATACAGCGGCGCGATGAGCGGCTGGATGATGCCGAGCGTACCGTCGTATGCCAGGGCATCGCGCCACGCCTCGAGAAAGTGAGCGCGCGGCAAGTGCCACCTGCAGGCCTGCGACGTCTCATCGTCGTACAGGCCGAGATGAATGCGGGTCTTGACCTTGGCCAGCGCGTCGATGAACGGAAACTGGAGCGGAAGGTGTGCCCAGCGCTCCAGCAGTTCGGGCGGCACGGTCCCACCGTCCGGCACGGCCAGGCCGCCCGCGAGCAGCGCCGCGGCCAGCTTCGCAGCCGCCCCCGGGCTGCGCACGCCGCTCAACCGGCCACTCGCTGCGGTCCGGGTCATATAGTTCCAGAAGGCTGGCCTGCAGCCACGCGTTGGTCTTGCCCCGGCTGAACGGGTGCTTCTCGTTCCCCTCGATCTTGATGGGCCGGCCGTCGTAGCTGGTTACGAGCAGACCGGTCGCGACCCCGCCCAGCTCCATCGCCGTCGCATATTGGACCGGCACGCCCGGAATCCGGTCTCCGGGCTGCTTCGTCGCCGGGACGATGGTCTCCTTGGGCCAGCGGCAGCCGGCCAAGCCGGCTAGCGCGAACGAAGCGCCCATGACCTTGAGGAATTGCCGGCGCGTCGAGCCGTCTGGACCGGTTGAAAACCGGTCCCACAGGCTGGGGAATTCTGCCGCGACGAACCGCTGAAACTCCGGGCTGTGCGCCAGCTCGTCCAGGCTGTGCCAATACCGGCCGGAAGCCGCGGGTCCGTCTAGCGATGACATACCGAGCAGCTCGTGAGATAGTCGATGTCGCGGATGTTGTATTCCTTCAGCAGCTTGCGCGCCAGCTCCTCGCCGGCCGGCCCCGGCGGCGGCGCCCAGGTCATGTCCGTGGGCGCCACGTCCGGGGGCCGCAGGTTCGGACCCGGGTTGCGGTGGCATTCCAGGCACCAGGCCATGCTGAGCGGCTTAGCCTGGTAAACGACCTCCATCCGGTCGATCCGCCCGTGGCACATCACGCAGCCCACGCCGCGCCGCACGTGCGCGCTGTGGTCGAAGTACGCGTAATCCGGCAGATCATGCACGCGCACCCAGGGGATGGGCAGCCCAGCCGGCAGACGCTCGCCGCCGTAGAACGCCTCGCGCAGCACGAGCAGCTTTGGGCTATCCGCCTGCGGGCCGTGATCCTTGCTGTGGCAGTTGATGCATGTCTGCGTCGGTGGGATCGCCGCCGGGGCGGCCACCTCAACGGTCGTGTGGCAATAGCGGCAATCCGTGCCGAGGTCGCCGGCGTGTACCGCATGGCTGTAAGGGATCGGCTGCAGCGGCGCGTAACCGACGTCGGTCGTCTCGGTTGAGGCCCCATAGGCCACCAGGAGTACGACGTACGCAGGCGCGACCAGCGCCAAGACCAGGACCAGCGCCCGGAGCTTGTTGGTCCACTTTGGGAAGATCAGCGACCCGATGCGCAGCTCCCTTCATCCGCAACTCGACCCGCGGAGATGATCCGGAAAGCCTGGGGCTTGGTCAAGGGCCGCGGTGCCCTCTCCGGCTGCGGGGGTTCCGAGCGCCGCGCCCCGGCGGCGTGGACGGTCCTACAGGACTGGCCCTGGGCCGGTAAGATAAGAGTATGCTGAACCGCTGGCTGGGCATCGCGTGCACACTGTTCATGGTCCTTGCCAATGCTGCGATTATCTGGCGGGACATCCTGCCCAACTGGCGGGCGGGCGACCCGCCGCCCAACGAAGCGTTGCTCCTGGCGCCGGGCGAAAAACGCTTCGTGCAGGTGGGGATCTATGACGACGCCGGCCGTCTGGTGGGCACTAGTTGGACGAGCAGCACGCGCGTGGGCATCGGGGGCCTCGTGACCATCAAGACCACGACGGTTCTCGAGCCCATCCACTTGCCCGGTGATGTGAGCACCCCCAGGGTCCGCGTCGAGACCGGGCTGACGTATCGCTACGGCGAGACGACCATCGACGAGCTGGACTTCAGAATCTTTGGCCTCGCTTTCCCCGTCTCCTTGCACGGCGAGGCCATGCCCTCGGGCGAGTTCCCCTTCACCTGGCAGGTCGGCGAGTACCGCGACAAGACGGTGCTGGATTCCCGGGTGCCGGCGGCCCTGGGCGACGTCATCCGGCCGTTCGACCGCCTGCCGAACCTGTATGTCGGCCGGACCTGGCAGTTCGCGCTGTTGGACCCACTTTCGCAGGTTCTGCCACAGCTCCACCAGACCGGCCTGAATCTCGAGCCCATGGTAGTCCGGGTGACGCGCACGGAGACCATCGCTCAGCCCGATGCACCGGCGATCGAGGCCTTCGTCGTCGAGGGCGGCGGGGCCACCGCCTGGGTGGCCCCCGATGGCCGCGTGCTGCGGCAGGAGGTCGTGGTGCCGCTGCTGGGGAAGCTGGCACTCCTGGACGAACCCTACGACGAAGTCGCCCGTCGCAGAGCCATCGTGGCTACGTTTAGCCGCCACGACGGGGCGACGCAGCCGGTCGAAGAGGAGGAATCGATCCCCGAATGAATCTCCCCTCCGACGCCAGACCGGGCTCCGAGATCGCGGTGCGGCTCGAGAACGTCGCCAAGTCCTTCGGCGACCAGGTGGCCGTGCGCGAGTTGTCGCTCACGCTCGGCCTGGGCGAGATCTTCGCGTTCCTCGGACCGAACGGAGCTGGGAAGACCACGACCTTGAAGGTGACCACCGGTCTCCTGCGGCCGGATACCGGCGCGGTCCACATCTGCGGCCTGTCGATGGAACGTCAGGCGCTCCAGGCCAAGCAGCAAATCGCCTACGTCCCCGACCTGCCCTTTGTCTATGAGAAGCTCACCGGCCGCGAGTTCATACGCTTCACGCGTGAGATGTACGGCGTGCCCGCGGCGCTGGCCGAGCAGCGGCTGACCGCCCTCAGCCAGCGGCTGGCGATGGACGGTTTTCTCGATCAGCTCTGCGAGACGTACAGTCATGGAATGAAGCAGAAGGTGGCGTTGGCGGCGGCCTTGATCCACGGGCCGCGCGTGCTGATTGTCGACGAGCCGATGGTCGGCCTGGACCCGCGCACGGCGCGCGTGATCAAGGACATTTTCCGGGAGCTGGCCGACACCGGGCACACGGTCTTCATGAGCACCCACACGCTGGACGTGGCCGAGCAACTGGCCGACCGGATCGGCATTATCCACCACGGCCGGCTGGTCGCCCTCGGGACGCTGGCCGAGCTGCGCGAGCAGGCCCGGCTGGACGGACGGCTGGAGGATGTTTTTCTGCGACTGACCGAAGAAGCCCCCAACGAAACGCCTCCCGCGCAGGGCTAGCCGCCTGGCAAGGCAACCCCTCGGTGGCCGAACACTGGAATCGCGACGTACCTCCGTTTTCGGACATGCTAGGGCCGCTTTGGCCCCTCAAGACTCCAGGTTCTTCTTGACTTATTGGGCGCATTCTGATTGTAATAAGGTTATCTAAGCGCACCCGGCACCTTGGCTCGCAGCCTTTGCCACTGGGACAGAAGCGGTGTGCGCTTACTTTCTATGTGCACAGGCTGAGGTGTGGTTCATGAAGAAGCACGCACGGAGCATGCCGCGGGCGGCGCGGCTGGTGGGGCTGACGCTGATGATCTCCAGCGCCGGGCTGAGCTTCGCCGCGGAACGGACCGTCATCTGCGAAGAGTTCACCGATGTCTGGTGTTTCGGTTGCGGGTATGCCGGGCCTGCGCTGAGCCTGCTCCTGGACGTGTACCCGGATTCTCTCACCTTCGTGCAGTACCACGCGAACGACATGTATATGACGCCCTGGGAAGCGGAGCGGTTTGCCTATTACGACGGGCTATACACGCCCAACGCGGTGTTCGACGGGACGGACCGGACCGTCGGTGCTGTGGATAATGTGCTCCGGCAGTATGCGATTTATCGGACAACCCACTTCCTGCCCGAGCTGGCTACGCCGACGGACGTCACCCTCACGCTGCAGGCCACGTACCTCGGTGGGCAGAGCTACCGGGCCTCCGCCGAAGTGGGCCTCGATCCCGACGGCACGGCCAAGAACCTGCGCGTTTTCATCTTGCAGTTGCTTGACCATTGGCCGCCGGACCACGACTACTATCGCAACGCCTTCAAGCAGGCGGCCCCGACGCATGATATCAGTCTCGCGCCGGGACAATCGCAGATCATCGAAGAAGACTTCACGTTCGACGCGGACAGTTGGGCCAATCCGCAGAACATCAAGCTCGTCGCCTGGGCGCAGACGCCGGGCAACTTCCCGGCGCACATTTATCAGTCGGCGACGCGGGTGTGGCCGCTGGTGACGTACCCCGGGGACGAGGACGGCGACGGCGTGCTCGACGCCGCGGACAACTGCCCCAACCGCTACAACCCGGACCAGCTCGACACCGACGCCGACGGGATCGGCGATGCCTGCGACGTTTGCCCGATTGTCGCCAACCCGGATCAGGCCGACAGCGACGAGGACCGCGTCGGCGACGTTTGTGACAACTGCGTGACACTGCACAGCCCAGACCAGAGCGACGATGATGGCGATGGCCTGGGCAACCCTTGCGATTGGTGCCCCGACGTGCCGGCCCCCGGCGGGGTCGATGCGGACGGCCGGTCGTTGGGCTGCATCGACGTGGACTGCGCCGTTGACCTGGTGGATGTCGTCCTCTTCGCGGGCTGTATGGGCGGCCCGGACGCGGCCACGCCAGGCGGCTGTGACCCCGCGAACTTCGCGCGGGCGGACGTGACCAGCGACGGCGACGTGGACCTGGCCGACTTCGCCACCCTGCAGTTGAACTACACCGGGCTCATCCCCAGTGCCGCCATTTATGTCGGCGTCGCCAGTTGCGTGGACTGCCATCCCGACGTCCATGCGTCCTGGAGCACCACGATCCATGCGACGGCGTTCAACACCCTGGTCGCCGGCGGCAATCAGGACAACGAATTGTGCTTCCCCTGTCACACGGTCGGCTACGGCGAGGCCAGCGGGTTTGTAAATTACGGGGCCACGCCGCAACTGACTAACGTGCAGTGCGAAAACTGTCATGGGCCGGGCAGCAATCACTTCAAAGACCCCTACGGCGCGCCGCTCGAACTCCGCATGCAATCCGAGCAATGCGGCCTGTGCCACGTGTCGTGCCACGGGCTGTGCGGCGAGAATCACCACCCGCAGTTCGAGCAGTGGTCGACCTCCAAGCACTCGGAAGCCCTCATGGATCTCTGGGGAGCACCCGACGCCGAAGATACGTGTCTGCAATGTCACTCGACCGAGTACCGCCTGGCGCCGCCGGATCAGAAGCCCGGTCTTTGGGAAGTGCAGTACGACCTCGAGTGCGTGGCCTGCCATGCTCCCATGGGCAGCCCGAATGTCGGGCAGCTCCGCTTGCCGCCGTGGCAGTTGTGCGCTGATTGCCACACCATGAGCGGCGCCGTGCCCGGCGAAACCCCCAAGCAGCCGCAAACGGAGACGCTGCATGCGACCGGCGGCTTCAAGCTGGATGGGTCGGCCCTGAACGGCCCGTACACGATGCACTGGTGGGGCATCGCGGACGAATGCGTGACGTGTCACGTTCATATGGAGCCGTCCAGCGGGCCGGGCCAACCCGCCAACAGCGGACACACGTTCCTGCCGAACATGCGCGCCTGCCTGCCGTGCCACTCCGAGGCCGCGGCCACGCTGCTCGTGCAGATGATGAAGGAGGAGGCCAACGCCCGGCTGAACGAGATTGCCCGGCGGTTTGACCCGAACGACCCCTTGTACGTCGATCCCGGCACGCTTTCCCCCGACGACTTCGCCCGGTACCTCCGCGCCGAATTTGATTACGAGATGGTCGTCAACGATAGGTCCTACGGCTCGCACGCCTCTGGCTATGTCCGGGCTTTGCTCGGCGAAGCGGAAACGTTCTTTGGCATTCCGCCCTGGCAGATGCGGCGGCCGGCCCGCTGGTATGACTTGTTGCCGGGGATGAATACGAGAACGGGGGCAGGCGAGCGCGGCGAGGTGCAACGATGAGAATCGGTCGGCGTGATTTCCTGAAGCTCGCAGCCGCCGCGGTTGCCGCCGGCAAGCTGGCCCCTGCGGCGCTGGCCCGCCTCTACGAGCGGATGCAGAGCCGCGACGCACCCTGCGTCATCTGGCTGCAAGGGGCCGGGTGCGATGGCTGCGCGGTCTCCTTGCTCAACAGCATTCATTACGCGAGCGTCGACCAGCTCCTGCTCAACACGCTCGATGTCAAGTTCCAGAACAACGTGATGGCGGCCGCGGGCGACCTGGCCATCTCGGCGGCCCAGGCCGCCGGGGCCCAGCCGGGCTACGTCCTGATCGTCGAAGGCGCGGTCCCGACCGGTGCCAGCGGCAAGTACTGCCAGCTCTGGCCGGGCCTGACGATGGCCGCCGGCGTGCAGTCCTTTGCGCCGAATGCGGGCTACATTGTGGCGTTGGGCGCGTGTGCCGCGTATGGCGGCATGCCATCCGGCACGCCGAATCCGACCGAAGCCAAGGGCGTGGGGCAGCTCCTGGGTAGCGATCCGCGAATCATCAACATTCCGGGCTGCCCGGCCCACCCAGACCGGCTCGTGGGCACGCTGGTCTACCTGATCAACAACGGCCACATTCCGCCGTTGGACGCGTATCGCCGGCCCCTGGAGTTTTACGGCCAGCGCGTCCACGACAATTGCTTCAAGCGGCACAAGCTGTGCGGCCAGGACGTGCGGGCCGACAAGCTCAGCGACGAGGGCTGCATGGAGTACCTCGGCTGCAAGGGCAAGAAGACGTACTCCGACTGCCCGCTGCGGAAGTGGAATGCCGGGGCGCCGGGGCAGTACGGGGTCAACTGGTGCGTCGGCGCGCACAGCCCGTGCCTGGGCTGCGTCGAGCCGAACTTCCCCGACGGCATGTCGCCCTTTTATGTGTACTCGCCGACGCGCGAACTGCCGGATCAGGGCCACGGTCATGACGACGATGAACCGCGCCCCGCGGCGGGCCGGGGGAAGCGGCGCCGGGTGCGATCGAGAAGCCGGCAGGGAGCTGAAAGCTGATGGCTGAGAGCTGACAGCTATTCCAGGAGGCATGAATGCCGACGATCACCATCGACCCCGTGACCCGCATCGAAGGGCATCTCGCCGTTGAGGTGACCATCGACACGGTCGGCGGCCAGCAGCAGGTCGTCAGTGCCCGTAGCGCGGGCACCATGTTCCGTGGCTTCGAGATCATCCTGATCGGCCGCGACCCGCGCGACGCCGCCCCGTACACGCAGCGGATTTGCGGCGTCTGCCCGGTGCCACACGCGCTCGCCGCGTGCCTGGCGCTGGACCAGGCGTTTGGCGTGACCCCGCCGGACAACGGCCGCATCCTGCGGAACCTGGTGCTCGGAGCGAATTTCATCGACTCGCACCTGTTGCACTTTTACCACTTATCCGTGCTGGACTACATCGACACGACCGACGTGCTCGATCACGCCCCCTGGATACCGCGCTACACGGCGGCCGACATGCTCACGGAGCCGACCGCCTCGACGCTGGTCGGGCACTATGTCAGCGCGTTCGAGATGCGGCGTAAGGCCCATCAGATGGGGGCCCTGTTCGGCGGGAGGCTGCCGTGCGTCGGATCGTTCGTCGTGGGCGGCTGCACCGAGGTCGTCACCGCCGAGAAGATCGCCGACTTCCGCAGCCTGCTGACGACGCTCCGCGGCTTCATCAATGACTTCTATCTGCCCGACGCGACGCTGCTGGCCAGCCTGTTCCCGAGCTACTACCAGCTTGGCCAGGGCTACGGCAACTTGCTCGCGTTCGGCGCTTTCGACCTGAACGCGAGCGGGAGCAGCAAGCTGTTCGCGCCGGGACGCTACACCGATGGGGCCAGCGGCGCGGTTGATCCGAACCAGATCACCGAGTACGTGACCTACTCGTGGTACACCGACGCCTGCGGCGGCAAGAACCCCGCTGAGGGCTTGACCGAGCCCTACGCAGATAAGCCGAACGCCTATTCCTGGTCGAAGGCGCCGCGCTACGCCGGCAAAGCGCACGAGCTCGGGCCGCTGGCGCGGATGTGGATCAATAACGAGTACAACCACGGCGTCTCCGCGATGGACCGGATCATGGCGCGGGCGCTGGAAGCCAAGAAGATCGCCGACGCGATGGACGGCTGGCTGGACGAGCTCGTGCCCGGCGCCCCGGTCTGCACGCCCAGCTCGATCCCGCCACAGGCCACGTCGGCCGGGCTGACTGAAGCCCCGCGCGGCGCGCTGGGACACTGGCTGGATGTCAGCAACTCCGTGATCAACCGGTACCAGGTGGTGACGCCAACGAATTGGAATGCCGCGCCCAGGGACCATCTGGACCAGGCCGGCCCGCTCGAGGCGGCGTTAGTCGGCACGCCGGTCGCGGACATCGAACAACCGGTCGAGGTCCTGCGGGTGGTGCACTCGATCGACCCGTGCCTGGCGTGCGCCGTGCACACGCTCCGCCCCGGCCGTAGCGTCGGCCCCCCGTGGCCGACGTCGCAGCGCTAGTAGGACCATGCAAGCACAGTTGTCAGAACAGCCCGAGTCGACGCGCACCTGTGCCCGACCTATTCTGGTCCTGGGCCTGGGCAACATCCTGCTGCGCGATGAGGGCGTCGGCGTACACGTGGTGCGGGCGCTGGAGCACCGGACGTTGCCGCCAAATGTGGAAGTGGTCGACGGCGCCACGGCCGGCTTCGCGCTGGTGGACGTCCTGGCGGACCGCCGCAAGGTCATTGTGGTGGATGCCATCGCGGCGGACTGCGCGCCCGGCACGGTGCTGCGACTGACCGCCGCGGACCTGGCGCCGCAGCTTGCCACCCCGCTCTCGTTGCACGAGGTGGGCCTGGCCGAGGCCCTGGCCGCGACCCGGCAACTGGGCGTTGCGCCGCAAGAGGTGGTCGTCATCGGCGTCCGGCCCGACCTCGTGGAATGCGGGCTGGAACTCTCGCCAAGGATATCCGAGCTGGTGCCGCAGATGGTCGAATTGGTTTTGGCGGAGTTGGGTTGCGTAGCGGCCGGCGCCGCGCCGGCCGAGGTAGCGGCCGGGCTCTGTCCCGGCCGACACGATGGAAGATAAACCATGAAGGGTCGTGCATCCATACCGGTGACCGTGCTGCTCGGACTGGGCCTTGCGCAGGCTGCCGCCTTCGAGCCGGCCTTTGGCGGCAACTGCCTGAGCTGCCACGGCCTGCTGCAGACGGATGTGATCCAGGTGTTCGGCCAGAATACGATCGCCGATCCCGACGAAAGTGCCACCGGGGCCCCGGACCGCGGCGCGCTGAAGGTTTTCCGGACGTACCGCGGCATGGTCAAAAGTCTGACGGCCGAGGTGCAGGCGCTGGTCCCCGACGACACCTACGCGGTGCAGCTCAAGCGGCTGCGCTTCCCGGGCGTCGTGAGCGGCGGACAACTCACCTACGGGGCCGACTGCGACTGGCCGGAATGGGGCGAAACCTCCCGCTACTACACCCACCCGGAGATTTCTCATCGCTGGCCCACCGGGCCGACGACGTTCAGCTACAACATCACGGTGGAGCCCGACGCGGCGTATGACTACTACGACCTGGTGTTCGCCGTGGCCGGCAAGTTCAACGACGACACCAGCCTCTTCTATGGCGAAGAGCATTTCTATTTGGAGGTTATCGCCAGCCTGGCCGGCGACGTGAGCTGCGACGGCAACGTGGACTTCGCGGACATCAACCCGTTCGTCCTGCGATTGAGCGCCCCGACACAGTACGCGGCGACTTACCCCAACTGCCCGGACGCCAATGGCGACATCAACACGGACGGCTCGGTCGACTTCGGCGACATCAACCCTTTCGTCGCGCTGCTGACCGGGGGATAATGGCCGCCGGTGGCTGAGTCTGCCGCGCTGCCGCACATGCGCGATAAGGAGCAACATCGTGATTCCACGTGGTTGGCTGGGGCCGCTGGTCCTGACGGCGGGCGCCTGTTCCTTTCTGGCGTGCGGCTGCCGCCAGCCTGCACGGGCCACGTCGGTGCAGCCTGCGCCGGGCAAAGTCGAAGTGGTCGAGGAGTACTGGCCGAACGGCAAGCTCCGGGTGCGCCGGGAGGCGCTGCGCCAGCCCGACGGCACACTTGTGGATCACGGAACCTATACGTGCTGGTTTGACCATGGCGGGAAAGAGTACGAGGCGGTCTTTCTCCACGGCCAGGTCAACGGCGTCGCGACGCGCTGGCACCGCAACGGTGTAAAGGCCAGCGAGCAGTACTACGCCAACGGCAAGCGCGACGGCCCGCGCTACTCGTGGGACGAGAACGGCGTAATGCGCAAAGAAGAGCACTTCGTCGGCGACCTGCCCGACGGCACCTGGATCACGTGGGATGACAAGGGCAAGATCAAGGCGCAACAGAAGTTCGAAAGAGGAGTCCCCAAGTCGTAGCACCTCATCAACCGATTGAGATAGCCAGGGCGCCGGACGCGCCGCGCTTGCAACAAGGTCCGATTTTGGTTAACATGGCTTCTTGGCTCGGCCGGAATGACGCCGCTGCGCCGCGGGGGTTCGGCCGATAACGTCTGGATTCTATGCACCCGCGTGCATCCCACAACCAAACCCCTGGTAGGAGGAGGTCGAGCATGTCCTTTCGAATGATGCTGTCACTATCGGTGATCACGGCAGTTCTCGTAGCGCCCGGTGTCGCTCAGACACCGAAAACCGACCAGACCAAGGCGGAGCAGACCGCGCAGGGGCACTTGGAAAAACCGCGCGACCAGTACATTCCCGTCCCGCTGGGCGGCCAGCCGACCACGCCCGGCCTGCGCCTGCCCTACGGCCGCTATGTGAGCGTCCAGGTCAACGTGAACGCCAGCGGCAACAACATCGTCGGTGACGCCGCCAACGAGCCGTCCATCGCCGTCAACCCGCTTAATCCGCATAACATGGTCATCGGCTGGCGGCAGTTCGACACGATCAACAGCGATTTCCGCCAGGCCGGCTGGGGTTACACCTTCGATGGCGGGCAGAGCTGGACCTTCCCGGGCAAGATCAACCCCGGCGTCTTCCGTTCCGACCCCGTCCTAGCCTGCGATCCGGACGGCGTTTTCTTCTACGACAGCCTGACTTCCGACGGCACCGGGTACCACTGCCGGATGTTCCGGTCGTTCAACGGCGGCGTGTCGTGGGACGCCGGCGTCGAGGCCTACGGCGGCGACAAGGAGTGGATGACGATCGACCCGACGACGGGCATCGGCAGCGGCAACGTCTACTCCTACTGGACCGAATGGTACAGCATCTGCAACGGCCAGTTCACCCGCTCGTACAACGGCGGTAACACGTATCTCGCTTGCACCTCCATCCCCGGCTCACCGAATTGGGGCGTGCTGGATGTCGGGGCCGACGGTACGCTCTACGTCTGTGGTGATGGCTTCCTCTTTGCAAAATCCACCACCATGAAAGACCCCAACCAGCCCGCGGCGTGGCAATTCAATACCACCGTGAGCCTGGGCGGCAGCTTGGTGTACGGCACCGGCCCCAACCCCGGCGGCCTGCTCGGGCAGGCCTGGCTCGCCGTGGACCGCTCCGGCGGGCCCACCAACAACAACCTGTACATGCTGGCCTCGGTCGATACGGCAGGCTCTGATCCGCTCGACGTCATGTTCGCGCGCAGCACCAACGGCGGGCAGAACTGGAGCACGCCGGTGCGGATCAACGATGATCCAACCGGCAACGGGGCCTGGCAGTGGTTCGGCACCCTGTCGGTTGCCCCAAACGGCCGCATCGACATCATCTGGAATGACACGCGCAACCACCCCGGCACCTACCTGAGCGAGGTCTTCTATTGCCATTCCGAGAACGGCGGCGTGTCCTGGTCGGCCAACGAGCAGCTTACGCCGGCGTTTGACCCCTATCTCGGCTGGCCGCAGCAGCAGAAGATCGGCGACTACTACCACATGACCTCGGACGAACGCGGCGCCAACCTGGCCTTCGCCACCACCTTCAACGGCGAGGAAGATGTCTACTACATGCGCCTGGGCGAGCCGCTGTGCCCCGACGCGGGCACGATCGAGCTGGACCGGCCGAAGTACGCCTGTGAGAGCACCGCCGAGATCACGGTGAGCGATTGCGGGCTGAACACCAATGACAGCGTAGTGGAAACCACGACGGTCAACATTGCGTCTACGTCCGAGCCGGCCGGCGAGTCCGTGGTGCTCACCGAGACTGGGCCCGCGACGGCCATGTTCGTCGGCTCGGCCGAGCTCAGCACCGCGAACGCACCGGGCGTCCTGTGGGTGGCCCCGGGCGACACCGTGACCGCGACCTACATCGACGCGGACGACGGGGAAGGACACGAGAACGTCGTCGTTACGGACACGGCGGTCGTGGATTGCACGCCGCCCACGATCTCCAATGTGCACACGACCGATCTCACCGCGCATTCCGTCAAGGTGACTTTCAACGTCAACGAGCTGTCGCGCGGCAAGGTGTACTACGGCCTGAGCTGTGGCAACCTGAACAATACCGCGTCGACCCTCTCCTACAGCCTGGCCCCGGTCGTCAACCTGACCGGGCTCAATGACAACACCATCTACTTCTACGCGGTCGAAGCCGAGGACGAGGCCGGGAACACAATGATCGACAACAACGGCGGCGTGTGCTACAACTTCACCACCCCGCAGGTGCCGGACTACTTCACCCAGCTCTTCGCCGGCGACAACGACCTCGACTACCTGAGCATGACGTTTAACCCCAACGGCTCCAGTGACTTCTACATGGGCTGCGTCGAGACCATCACGCAACTGCCGACCAACCCAGCCGGCGGCACCACGCTGACGCTCTCGGACGACAGCTTTGCCACGGTCAACCTGACGGGCGGGGCCACCGTCGCGCTCTACGGCGTTAGCTACAACCACTTCTACGTGGGCAGCAACGGCTATATCACGTTTAACAGCGGGGACAACACCTACACCCCGTCGCTCGCGGCGCACTTCAACCAGCCGCGGATGAGCGCCTTGTTCGATGACCTCAACCCGGCCCAGGGCGGCACGGTGAGCTGGAAGCAGCTCGCCGACCGCGTCGCCGTGACCTGGTTGAACGTCCCGGAGGCCGGCGCCGGGAACCAGAATACCCTCCAGATCGAACTGCTGTTCAACGGGCAGGCGAAGCTGAACTATCTGGCGGTCGCGGCGACGGGCGGCCTGGCCGGGCTGTCCGCCGGCGGCGGCGTCCCTCCGGACTTCTACATGTCCGACCTGTCCGCCATGGGTCCCTGCGTGACGAATCCGCCGACGGCGCACGACAGCACCGCCAGCACGGACGAGAACACCCCGGTGAACATCACGCTGCTGGCCTCCGACGACGGCATGCCGAATCCGCCGGGTGCGCTGACGTACATCCTGACCTCGCTACCTCAGCACGGCAGCCTGGCAGACCCCCATGGCGGCGCGATCACGAGCGTGCCGTACACGTTGCTCTTGGGCGGCAAAATCGTGCGCTACATGCCGGCCATGCACTACATCGGGGCGGACAGCTTCCAGTTCAAAGCCAACGATGGCGGGACGCCGCCCGACGGCGGTGACTCCAACATCGCCACCGTCACGGTCACCGTGATCGGCGTGCCGGAGATCGCGTTCAACTTCCCGCTCGACACCAGTCCGGGCTGGACGACCACGGGCGCCTGGGCCTTCGGTCATCCGACCGGCGCCGGCAGCCACAACAAGGACCCCAACAACGGGCACACCGGCACGAATGTCTATGGGTACAACCTCACCGGCGACTACACGAGCAACATGCCGGCGCGCTACCTGACGACCACCGCGCTGAATTGCAGCCAGCTCACCGGCGTGGAATTGCGGTTCTGGCGCTGGCTGGGCGTCGAGGCGACCGATCATGCCGGGATCGAGGTCTCGAATAATGGCACGACGTGGGCGCCGGTGTGGTCGAATACTACCGCCATCAGCGAGGCAGCCTGGTCGCACCAGACGTACCCTCTGGCGGCGACGGCGGATCACCAGGCCACGGTCTACGTCCGCTGGGTGATGGGACCGACAGACCAGTCCGTGACCTACCCGGGCTGGAACATCGACGACGTGGAGATCTGGGCTCTTTTGCCGCCGCCGTATCCCGTGGGCGACATGAACTGCGACGGCACCGTTGATTTCGGTGACATCAATCCGTTCGTGCTGGCCCTCACGAACCCGGGCGTTTACGCGACCACGTTCCCGAACTGCAATATCATGAACGGCGACATCAACCAGGACGGGAGTGTAGACTTCGGCGACATCAACCCGTTCGTCCAGCTTCTGACAGGAAAGTAAGGTAGCGGCCCGCGCCCCCGCGCGGCCACCGGACCCGTAGCGGCCGGGCTCCGTCCCGGCCGCGGGAGTACACGCTACTTCCACGGCCGACACCCGCCACGGCGGGCAGGCTGGGGGTCGGCCGCTACGGGTCCGCGCCTACAGCTTCAGCCGCACCTCGCAGCGCCCCTTCTCGGGCAGCGGGCGGGCGGTGAACCCCAGCTTGGCGGTCAGGTTCAGCATCGCCTGGTTGTCCGCGAGCACTTCCCCCACGAGCTCTTGAACACCGCGGCCCTTGCAGTACCGAATCATCTTTTGCATCAGCAGGGACCCGAGTCCCGTGCGTTTCATGTCCGAGCGGACCATGACGGCAAAGTCGGCCTTGGTGCTGTCCGGGTTCGCGACCGTGCGGACCACGGCCAGCGTCTCCGGTTCGCCGGCCGCGTGCGGCGCGATCGCGAGGAAAGCCATCTCCCGGTCGTAGTCGATCTGCGTGAGGCGGGCCATCTCGCTGGGCGGCACGTCGCGGATGACGCCGAGGAAGCGAAAACGCAGGTCTTCGGGCGTCATGCGGGCGACGAACGCCTTGTGAGCCGGTGCGTCCTCCGGGCGGATGGGGCGTATAAAGACTTCGCGCCCGGAAGGCAGCCGGACTGCCTCTTCCAGCTCGCGCGGGTACGGGCGGATGGCCAGGCGCTGCGGGCCCACCGTGCCGGTCGCCGCAATGCGGATCCGCGCGTCGAGCGCCAGCACTCCCTGGTTATCCGCAAACAGTGGGTTGATGTCCAGCTCGACGATCTCGGGGCGGTCCACGATGAGCTGCGAAATCTGAATCAGCGTCAGGCAGATCGCATCCAGGTCCGCGGGCGGCCGGTCGCGGTAGCCTTTGAGTAATTTGTAGACTTGCGTCCGCGCGATCATGTGCCGGGCCAGGCTCATGTTCATCGGCGGCAGCGCGGTCGTGCTGTCGGCCACGACCTCGACCGCCGTCCCCCCGCGGCCAAACAGAATCACCGGACCGAAGATCGAATCGGTGCTCACGCCGATGATCAGCTCGTGCGCCTGCGGCCGCTGCGCCATCTTCTGCACTGTGAAGCCGGCCAGGCGGGCCGCGGGAAATCGCTTGGCGATGCGGGTCTGCATCGTCACGGCCGCGGTCCACACGTCGTCCGAGGCGTCCAGCCCCAACGCCACGCCGCCGACGTCAGACTTGTGCGTGATGTCCGGCGAGAGGATCTTCACCGCAACCGGCAGCCCGATCTGCTCGGCGAGCTGGGCGGCCTCGAGCGGGTTCGCCGCGACGCGCGTCTCCACCACTGGAACGCCATAGGCCGCCAGCACCTGCTTGGCTTCCGGCTCGGTGAGCAGCTCGCGATCTTCCGCGAGGGCCGTCTCGATCACTGCGCGGGCGGCCCCGGGCAGCGGCGTGAAGTCGGTCGGCGCCGACGGGGGCGTCTGCGTGAGGATCTCCTGGTTGCGCCGGTAGTGCACCATGTGCATGAAGGCGCGCACGGCGTTCTCGGGCGTCTCGTACGTGGGAATGCCCGCTTCGGCAAAGATGCGCCGCGCGCGGCCGGCCGCCTCGCCGCCGAGCCAGCTCGTGAGGATCGGGCGGTCCGCCTGCCGCAGAGTGTCCACGACGCCCCGCGCGGTTTCCTCGGGCGGTGCCAGCGCGCTCGGCGCATTCATGACCAGGATCGCGTCGACGTTGGCATCCTCCAGCAGAATCCGCAGCGCTTGCACGTAGGTGTGGAAGTCGGAATCGCCGATCATGTCGACCGGGTTGCCGTGCGACCAGGTGTACGGGAGCAGTGTGTCGAGCTTGCGGAGGGTCTCGGCGGAGAATTCCGCCAGCGTTCCGCCGTCGGCAATCAGCGCGTCCGTTGCGATGACCCCGGGGCCGCCACCGTTGGTCAGGATCGCCAGGCGCTCCCCCTGCAGCGGCCGCGCGCGGGCCAGGGTCTCGACCGCGTCGAACAGCTCGTCGAGCGTAAAGACGCGGAGGATGCCGGCCCGGCGGATAGCGGCGTCGTAGACATTGTCCGCGCCCGCCAGTGCCCCCGTGTGCGACGCCGCGGCCCGCGCGCCCTCGGGATGGCGGCCGGCCTTGATCGCCAGCACCGACTTGTTGCGGGCGGCGGCACGGGCGGCGGACATGAACTTCCGCGCCTCGTCGGGGCCGATGGACTCCATGTACAGCAGAATGGCGGTCGTCTCCGGGGCACTGGCCAGGTAGTCCAGCACGTCGCCGAAGTCGATGTCCGCGGCGTTCCCCAGCGACACGAAGTGCGAGAAACCGATGCCCCGCGCTCGGGCCCAGTCGAGGGTCGCCGTGCAAAAACCGCCGGACTGCGAGACGAACGCGATCGAGCCGGGCCCGCTCTCGGCGTGGGCGAAGGTCGCATTCAGCCCGAGGCCCGGGACCAGCAGGCCGACGCAGTTCGGGCCGAGAACCCGCAGCAGGTGCGGCCGGGCGGCTTCGAGCATAGCCTGCTGAATGGTCCGCCCATCGCCGTCCGGCATCGGGTTCGACAGCCCCGCGGTGATCACGATCGCGGCCCGCGTCCCCCGGTCGCCGAGCTGCTGAATGAGGCTCGGCACGGTGGCCGGCGGCGTGCAGATCACCGCCACGTCGGGCGTGATCGGCAAGTGCGCCACGTCCGGGTAGGTCAGCACGCCGGCCACCGCCGGGTACTTCGGGTTCACGGGCATGATCGGGCCGGTGAACCCGCCCTTGAGCAGGTTGCGCATGACCACGCCACCGATGCTGTGCAGGTTGTTGGACGCCCCGATCACCGCGACGGAGGCCGGCTTGAACAGCGAGTCCAGATTGCGCACACTCATGATCGCTCTCCGCGGCGAGCGAGGTAGTCTATCCGGAAGCGGACGGCGGTGCACGGCGCTCGGCGCTGTGAGACAGGGCTGCGCGATCCGCGGTACGACTTTATGGGTCCGCTGCTGTACCTCAACACCGACGAGTATCAGACCCTGGCCTACGGTCTCTTCAGTTTCAAGACCGGCTTCGGCTACAAATTCCTGTGCGGCGTGGTGGTCACCGGTGTCAAGGGCTAGGGAAGCAGCGCGGCGACGATCCCACCTGACTTCGCTTCCTTGACGCGCCAACCCTGTTATCGGATCAGATGAATACCTGATGCCCGGGCGGGCGTTTCCCGATCTATTCCAAGTGCTCTCTTGCCGTGGCGTGCAGCCTCCCGGCACGCACCGCAGGGGGTGCGTTGGCTGTCAAGCCCCGCATCCAGTGTGACAAACTGAGCCCTTCGTGACAGGACCGACTGATGACTCTGCGGACGAAAACGCTGGCGGCCATCGGGGCCACCCTGATCGGCCTGCTCTTGCTCCTGGATGTGACCACCCAGCGCATCCTGCTGCGCAGTTTTGGGGAGTTGGAGGACCGCAGCATCCGCCAGGATGTCCAGCGGGCCGTGGACGCACTTCAGAACGAGGTGGCCGGTCTGTACGGCAAGGTCGGGGACTGGTCGAATTGGGACGACACCTACGCCTTCATCGAGAATGCCCAACCCGCCTATCTCGAGTCGAATCTCACCAACACCGCCTTTGTCGACCTGCGGGTCAACCTGATGGTGTTCGTGCATGCCTCGGGCCGCATTGTGCATGCCAAGGCCGTGGATCTTAAGGACGAGGCAGAAACGTCGCTGCCGGCGGTTTTTCGCGGCGATCTACCGCCCGACCACCTGCTGCTTCAACCAGCACGAACCACGGACGGTTTGAAGGGGATTCTCCTTCTCCCCGAGGGCGTTCTGCTGGTCGCGGCGCGGCCGATCATGACCAGCGAGGGCGAGGGCCCCGCCCGCGGAACCATCATCATGGGCCGGTACCTGGACCAGGACAAGATCACGCGGCTGTCGGATCTCACGCACTTGTCGCTGGCGGTGGGACGGCTCGACAATCCCGACCTGTCGGCCGACTTTCAGACGGCGTCCGCGGCGCTGGCCGATCTGGACCCGGTTCTCGTGCGTCCCACCGGCCCGCACCACATCCAGGGCTACACCCGGCTCCCGGATCTCTACGGCAACCGCGACCTCGTGTTACGGGTGGAGACGCCACGCGACATCTATCAGCACGGACGACTGAGTGCGAACACCCTGATCGCGGCGGTCGTCGTGGTCGGTCTGGTCTTCGGCCTCCTGACCTTGTTGTTGGTGGAGCGCATGGTGCTGGCCCGCGTAGCGCGCCTGAGCGCCGGGGTCCACAGCATTGGTACCAGTGGTGATTTCTCCGCCCGTCTGGCCGTAAAAGGCCGGGACGAGCTGGCCCGCTTGTCCGCGACCGTCAACGAGCTGCTGGCCGCAGTGGAAAGATCCCGACAAGCGCTGTGCGAAAACCAACGGTCCATCGCAACACTGATGAGCAACCTGCCGGGCATGGCGTACCGCTGCCGAGACGATCGCGACTGGACCATGGAGTTCGTCAGCGAGGGTTGCCGCTACCTGACGGGCTTCGAGCCGGAGGAATTGATCCCGCCCGGCAAGGTGACCTACGGGCAGCTTATTCACCCGGAGGACCGGGGACTCGTATGGAACGAGGTCCAGGCGGCCTTGGCCGACCGGCGCCCGTTCCGACTCGTCTACCGCATCAAGACCGCCACGGGAGAAGAGAAGCGCGTGTGGGAACAGGGGCGCGGCATCCTGTCCGAGACCGGCGAGCTGTTGGGCCTGGAGGGCTTCATCGCCGACATCACGGACACCACGCGACTGGAAGCGGCCGTGCGCGCGGCGAATGAGTACAACCGCAGCCTGATTGAGGCCAGCCTCGATCCGCTGGTGATCATCGATCCGGCCGGAACGATCACCGACGTGAACGCCGCCACCCAGTTGCTGATCGGGCGGACGCGCGACGAACTCATCGGCACCGCCTTTGCCGAGTACGTGACCGAAGCCGTGCGGGCGCGCGCGGCCAGCCAAGAGGCCTTGCGGTGCGGTGCCGTCCGCGATTACGCGTTGGAGGTCCGGCATCGCAGCGGCCGGACCACGCCGGTCCTGTGCAACGCCTCCGTCTATCGCGACCACACGGGAAACGCGGCCGGGGTCTGCGCCGCGCTGCGCGACATCACCGAGCGCCTGCAGGTCGAAGTCGAGCTCAAGCGGGCGCACGAGGTCGCCGCGGCGGCCAACTCGGCCAAGAGCGAGTTCCTGGCGAACATGAGCCACGAGATTCGCACGCCCATGACCGCCATCCTCGGGTACGTCGACTTGATCGCGGAGGGTTGTGAGAAGCGCTGTGCGTTCGGCGCCGACACCCTGGTGCATCATGCGGACACCGTGGCCCGCAACGCGAAGTACCTGCTGCAGCTCATCAACGACATCCTGGACCTGTCCAAGATCGAAGCGGGCAAGCTGCAAATGGAACTGGTGCGCTGCTCATTGCCCGAGTTGCTGGCCGACATCGAATCCCTGATGCGGGTCCGCGCCACCACCAAGGGCCTGGCGCTGACCGTGGCGTGCCACGGGCCGATCCCCGAGACCGTCCACACCGACCCCACGCGGCTCCGGCAGATCCTCATTAACCTCCTGAGCAATGCGATTAAGTTCACCGAGCAGGGCAGCGTCCACCTGACCGCGCGACTGCTCGCAGGACACGCGCTCCAATTCGAGGTGCGCGACACCGGCATCGGTATGACCCCCAAGCACATCGCGCGGCTGTTTCGCCCCTTCTCGCAGGGCGACAGCTCCATCCATCGCCGCTTCGGCGGTACCGGGCTCGGGCTGTCGATCGGCCGGCGGCTGGCCGAGCTGCTGGGCGGGGGCATCACGGTCGAGAGCCAGCCGGGCGCGGGCAGCACCTTCCGCGTGACCGTGGCCACGGGACCGCTGGACGGCGTGAACTTCGTCAAATATGGAGCGCTTAGCCGCGCGGCACGTGTCTCGAAGCCCCGCGACGGCCAGAGACTCAGCGGACGGATTCTCCTGGCCGAGGATGGTCCCGACAATCAGCGCCTGATCTCCATCTTCCTCCGGCAGGCGGGGGCCGAGGTGACCGCGGTGGATAACGGGCCGCTGGCCGTGGAGGCCGCGCTGCGGGCGCTCGAGTCCGGGCGGCCGTTCGACGTGATCCTGATGGATGTGCAGATGCCGGTGCTGGACGGCTGCGAGGCCACACGGCTGTTGCGGCAAAAGGGGTACCCCGGACCGATCGTCGCCCTCACCGCCCGCGCCATGGCCTCGGACCGCGAGAAGTGCCTCGAGGCCGGGTGTAACGACTTTGCCACCAAACCCATTGAGCGCGCCAAGCTCCTCGCGGTGGTCGCGGCCCATCTGCCAGAACCGGCGCCCGCGGCGTCTCCCAGCCCGCCGCCGGACGAACCCGCCGCGGCCCAGCCGGCGTTCGCGTTCGTCAACGAGTTGCCGGCCCAGATCGCGGCACTTCAGCGTTGCCTCGCCGAAAACGACCTGGCCACGCTGGCGGCGCTGGCCCGCGAGCTTCAGGACGCGGCGGACACCCACCACCTGGGCCCGCTCACCGAATGTGCGCGCCGGCTCGTCGAAGCCGCCGATATCACCGGCGATCTGAAAGGCGTCGAGGCCCTGGTAAAGGACCTCGCCGCACTCTGTCAAAAGATCCGTGTCTCCGGGCCATCGGCGTAAGAGGCTGCGTCCATCCATACGCTCGCCAGATCATCCTGCCGCAGTCACCTTACATAGGCGACCGGCACCGCGTCCGCAGACCCGGTGCCGGCCGGTTTGACTCCAGCTTTCCGACCCGCAATCAACCGCCGCCGGTCAGCAGCGCGATAAATGGGTTGATGTCCCCGAAGTCGACGACGCCGTCGTCGTTAATGTCGCCGTTCGCGTCCGGGCAGTCAGGGTACTGCTCGTGGTACTCGGCCGGATTGCTCAGCCGCAGAACGAACGGGTTGATGTCACCAAATTCCATGGTTCCGTCGCAGTTCATGTCGCCGTAGTCTACGTACGCGCGATGGAGTTGGAACACCTCGTCCACCGTCAACGCCCGATCGTAGAAGCGGACCTCGTCGATCACCCCGTGGAACGGGCCCCACTGTCCGTCGCCGGGGGCCCAGTGGTTGTTCCCGATCGCGGCGTTGCTGTAGTCGTCGAAGTATGGTTCGGTGACCGGGGCGGGACTGGCGGCGTCCTCCTGGCCATCGATGAACAGCCGCAACGCGCCCGCCGCATAGTCAAACTCAGCGACCACGTGGGCCCATTGCCCCGCAGCGACCGCCGACACGCTGTCAATGCGCTGGATCTGGTGATAACCCCAGATGGTGAAGAAGGTGAGGTGCCCGTCGGCCGACATCGTCAGTTCGAAACCGGCGTCCGCTCCCTGAGCTCGGGCGTCAAAAATGACGCCGCTTTGCTCGGGAACATCACCGTACCGGTACAGCCAGACCGCGGCGGTGAGGGCCTGGGTTGTCAGGACGGTATCGTCGAACGCTTCAGGGATCTGCCAGACCATGCCGTGGTCGACAAACTCCAACGCGGAGCCAGACACGCCCGGAGACCATTCTGTACCAGTGTACAGCGTACCATCAAATCCGCCGAAGCAGTCCTGCGCCATGGAACCGTTTCCCTCGTCAAAGCGCCAGCGCGCCCTCAATCCACCTTCGCGCGAGGCGTCATCGCCCTCCGCGGGTTGCGCATAGCCGATGCTGGCCAGCGACACAACGACCAATGCCGTTCCAAGTCTCCGTGCGTACATCGTAGTTCTCCTTGTGTAGGAAGCCGAACCTTGCCCCGCGCACGCTGCGCGGAGCTTCTGCAAATACCGACTGACTCCAGCCGTCCCGACGCCCCCGCGGCCGGCGTCGGAGCGAGGCACCGACTCGCGGCACCTCAGGCTCTATAGTTCCGAAACAGGGTCGAGCGCAACGGGATTCTTTGACAGAGCATGCGCGCGATGCAGTTCGCGCCGGAAAAGCGTCGCCGCCCGGACGGTAGCGGCCGGGCTCCGTACCGGCCGTAGAACGTGAGCTGGCGCGCTATTGAAGATCTCGCCGCCTCCTACGGCCGACACGGAGGTCGGCCGCTACATTTCCGCGTGCGCGCTCCGCTGGGCCCGGACTTCCGCTACAATGGCAAGCTATGATGTTCGGCTCGGCGGGGTTGACCGATGAAGCGGTTCAGGCAGCCGTAGGTGGCTCGCGCGCGGACCAGGAGCGCGTCTTGAACGCGGTGGGACCGCAGGGGCCCCTGATGGTCGCAGCGCGCCTCAGTCCGACGGGGAACCGCTGGGACGCGATCGACGACGTCGCCCAAGGGGTCCTGCTCGCGCTGACCACGGTCCTCCCGCGGCTTGAACACCCGACGGTGGACGGGTTGCGGGCGCTGTTGTCCGGCATCGTAGCGCGGCGCGTGGCCCGGCTGCTGGAGCGCGGCATCTGCGGGAGCGGGCTGCAGCCCGTGGCCCGATCGCTCGACTCTACGGTGAGCGGCCTCGCGAGCGCGGGAGCCCTCTGGGAACTCCTTGCGGGCAGCGATACGTCGCCGCGCAGCGCAGCCGAGCGCGCCGAGCTGGTCGAGAAGCTCATCGCGGCGCTGGGCGGCCTGAAACGCGAATACCGCGAGATCATCACCCTCGCGTTCTTCGATCAACTGCCCATGGCGCAGATCGCGGAGCAATTAGGCAGTTCGCGGGCCGGCGCCTCCATGCTCCTGGTCCGGGCGGTCGCGACGCTGCGCCGGAACGTCACCGGCTCGAGCCAAGCGGGGATGAAGCGTGACGCCCTCGTGTGAACAAGAGCCGCCGCCGGAGTTTGCTGACCGGGTCGAGAACGCCCTGAAGGCGCTGTGGGCCGGCGACAGCCGCGAGTTCGAGCGACTTCTCAACGCTGAGGCGGTCGCCGGTCCGGGCCTGGGTGACCTGTTCGAGGGTGTGCTGGGCCCGCGCCGCGTGCCGGTCGTGGGCCTGGCCGGCCAATCCGAGTTGGCCGGCTACAAGATCATTCGCGAGATCGGGCGCGGGGGAATGGGAATCGTCTATGAAGCGGTGCAGCAAAACCCGCGCCGGCGGGTCGCGCTCAAGGTCCTCCGCAGCCTGCTGGCCGACGCGCATCACGTCAAGTTGTTCCGACGGGAGGTTCAGACCCTCGCGCGGCTAAATCATCCGGCGATCGCGACGATCCACGAAGCCGGACAGACGGATGAAGGACAACACTTCTTCACAATGGAGCTGGTGGCCGGCGCACCGCTCAACGTGTACCTGCGCGAGCATGACGTTCCAGTGCGCACGCGCCTGGAGTTGCTGGTCAGGATCTGCCAGGCGGTCGAGTACGCGCACGCCCAGGGTGTGATTCACCGCGACCTGAAGCCGTCCAATATCGCCATCGACGCCGGCGGCAACCCGAAGATTCTGGACTTTGGTCTGGCGCGCATCACGGACGCGGATGTCGCGCTTAGCGCAACCGTCAGCAAAACGGGCCACATCATGGGCACGCTCGGATACATGAGCCCCGAACAGGCGCGCGGCACCCCGGCCGAGATTGACCAGCGGAGCGACGTGTACGCATTGGGCGTGATTCTTTACGAGTCGCTGACCGACCGGCTACCGTACGAGTTGCACAAGGGGTCCCCGCCCGACGTCCTGCGGGTGATTTGTGAGGAGTCTCCACGGCGCCCCAGCGCAATCACGCCGGCGCTACGCGGCGACCTGGAGACCATCGTGCTCAAGGCGTTGGAGAAAGAGCCGGCGCGCCGCTACCAATCCGCCGCGGAGTTGGCTGAAGACCTCCAGCGTTACCTGAACGGCGACCCGATTCACGCACGTCCCGCTAGCCGGCTTTACCTCATCCGCAAGAGAGTGGCTAAGCACCGGGTTCCGATTGCCACGGGTGGAGTAGTTCTCGGCCTGGGCCTTGGGCTTGTGCTCAGCGGTTACGTCGTCACAACCCGGCGGCACGAGCGCGAGTCGAGTGAGGCCCGGCGAGCGGCGTTGGACTTCCAGCGCTGGACGGAGATCGAACGTGCGAAGGACGTGCTCGGGCCCGCTGAGGCCCTTTTGCGACGGAACCCAACCCTGGCCGAGATTCGCTTGGCCCTGGCCCAAGCGTTATTCAGGGTCGCCCGGGAGACCGGGACCGGTGGCCTGCGCAGCCATGGGGTCGAGGTCCTGAATGATCCGCTCGGCGGCAAGGCATCCCAATGGGCCTTTCGCGCACTACTGGCCGAGTTGCTGTCCGATGACGAATTGCGAGCGCAGGCTGACCGCGAAGCCCCGGACACCGCCGAGGCGTGGCACCTGCGAACCTTCGCGACCCTGAATCTGGAGAACGCCTGGCGCTCTGCGCAGACCGCGCTGCAGCGCGCCCCTGGCCAGCGTCTGGCTCCTTTGGCGTGGGAACGATTCGCCTGGTTGTCGCTGGAGACCGCCCGTTTCGACGACGCCATAAGGGCTGCACGGAACCTGATCGATCTCGGGGGTGACCGCCTCGCCTGGATGCTGTTCGAGGGCCGCGCTCTGACGCACCAGCGCCGCTACACCGACGCCATCGGGCAGTACGACCGCGTGGCAGCTCTCTTCCCAGACCGTTTCCAGCCTTACCGCTACCGCGCCATCTCGCACCTCTGCCTAAAGAACTATGCGCAGGCGCTCGAGGATTGCTCGAAGGCCGTGGACCTGGCCCGCCCGCGCGTCGCCTATAACTTGTTCCTGCGCGCCACGCTGCTGTGGATCACGGGCCGGACAGAGGCGGCGGTGGCCGAGTACCGGACGTTCCAGGAATCCTGGCCGTTCGCTGAGTACGCCAATGCTCGGCTCTTCCTTATTCTTCAGGACCGGAGTGGTCAGCTCGAACAGGATGGCCAGCCGGACTTGGCCGAGCAACACCGACAGAAAGCGCGGGACCTGCTGGCTGCCGGCCCCCCAGGCAGCGCCGCCGGAGACTGGCCGGCCAAGATCTTCGCGTGCTTGGGCCACAAACTCAGACCGGATGAACTGGTCGCGGCGGCCGGCGAAAACCCCGAACGCGTCTGCGAAGCGTGCTACTACGCCGGCGAACGTTGCCGGCTCGATGGTCAGCTTGACGAAGCGCGAGCCTGGTTCCAAAAGTGCGTTGAGACCGATGTCGTCCTGGACCCCGACAGTACGACTTTGGATCCCATGAACGAGCACCACTTGGCCGTGTGGCGCCTGGACCAACTCGCCAGCAGGGAGGCTGCTGCCACCAACGGCGACTAACCCCACACGCACACCGCCGCGCCAGATTGCAGCCCCGGCAAGGCAGGGGTAGAACGCCCGTATGAAGGCACCAACCTCTGCTGCCCCTCCCGCAACGCCGTCGCGCGGCGGCTCCGCGCGTGCGGCCGGGCTCGCAATCGCCGCCAGCCTCATCGTGGTCCTGGTCTTGCTCGGCCTCTTGGGCCGGGCCGGGGCCGCGGCCTGGCAAGCCCGCTACACCCTGGACGACGCGTTCGTGTTTTGCCGCTACGCCGATCACTTGTGGGCCGGCTGGGGGCTGGCCTGGAACCCCGGCGGGCCGCAGACCTTCGGCTGTACGAGCCTGCTCTACGCGCTTTGGATCGCTCTCCTCCGCGCCCTAACCAGCCTGACACCCTGGCAGGTGCTCGCGATCGGCTCCTTCGTTCCCGGCCTGCTCGCCCTGGTGGTGATGGGCCTCGCGTGCGGCCGGGTGGCGGCCGCGAGTGTCCTGCGCCATCCCGTCGTCGGTTGTGGCTTCGTCGCTCTGGCCGCCTGCGTGCAGCCCGCCTTCTTCTTCCACGTCCAGACCGGGATGGACACGACCACCGCGATCCTCACGAACGCGCTGCTCATTCTCGCGGCGGTGGATCCACGCCTCACGCAGTCCGCCAAGCGCCTGGCGCTGTTCGCATGCCTGGCGTACCTGACGTATCTCGCCCGGCCGGACAACCTGCTCTATGCCCTCCTCTTCCCGAGTCTCCGGCTGGTCTTGGACTCCGGCAGTGACGCCCGCCGGCGCTGGCGCGCGCTCGCCGTGTTCGCGACCATCCTCGGCGTCCTGCTGCTGGCGGACGCGGGCGTCAAGACGCTGGTCTTCGGCAACCCGCTGCCGCTCCCGTTTTACGCCAAGCGCGGCGACTTCTACGCGGGCTACATCGGGGCGCCCAGATGGAATCCCGTTTACGCCACGCAGGGCTTCCTGCTGTACCAGGCGGTCCCCCTCGTCCTGCTGGTACTGACCGTGGGGCGGCACTCCTGGCAACTCGCGCTGGCGGCGCTGGTCCCCATGGTGTTGACCTTCGCGTACCTCGGTACGGCGATTCAAATCATGGGCTATGAAGCGCGGTTCTATTACCCCGCGATGCCATTTGTCCTTGTCGCCGCTTACCGTGCACTGGATACCGCGCTGCCGCGGCTTCGCGGTCTTGCCTGGGGGACCCGTTTCCGGAGGCTCGGCGCACGGTCCGTCGCCCTGGCCGTGCTTGGTCTTCTGGTATTTCCGGGCGGGAACAGAGTGGCACGGTGGTACGAAGCGTACTGCCAGCGCCGCCATCCCGACCTGCGCACACCGGGCGTCTACCAGGCCTCACCAGCGCTGCCGCCTCTGGACTGGGTGCCGAGCATGCGGGCGATCGCACGCCTGGTCGGGATGTGTCCGCCCAACACGGTGTGGGCCATGTCCGAGCACGGCTTCGTGGGGGCCATGTTCCCCAACGTGACCATCATCGACCTCGCCGGGCTCCACGACCGCAACACGCTGACCGGCAAGTCCATCGTCGCCCGCGCGCTCGAGCAAAAACCGGACGTGATCTGGCTGCCCCACGCGCATTACACCGGCCTGGTCGCCGCCCTCGAGGCCAGCCCGGTCCTGGCCGAAGACTACGATTATTGGCCGGGCGCCTTCGGCTATGGTCTGGCGGTGCGAAAACAGAGCCCCTGGCGGGCGGAGATCGACCGCGCCCTGCACGACGTCTGGCGCGCGTGCTACCAGGCCGAATGTCCGCCGCCGGCCGTGAGGGCGGGCAAACGCGAACAGGTGAGACGGTGAGAACACCTGCGTCGCGCCTTTCACGCGGACCAACCATCGTGCTCGCCGGGCATGTCCTCTACATGCTCCTGAACTCGCTCCTGTTTGCAAACACGACCTGGCTGATGCCGCTGCTGGTGCGGCTGCGCTTCGGGTCGAGCGATCCGTATTGGCGGGACTGGCAGACTACGCTGATCACGGCCGCCGTGCCGATCTTCATGATGCTCTCGATCTTCTGGAACGACCTGCTCCACCGGCTGACGCTCGCCAGGTATCTGCTTGTCTTCTGGCTGGTCGCGGTGTTTCCGCTTGGCTGCATCGCGCTGGCGCACAACTACTGGCAACTGCTGGCGTGCCACGTCGTCGCGACCGCGGGCCTCGGCGGCCAAAGTCCCCTCAACGGCAAGCTGCTCAAGCATTTCTACGCCGACGCGGTCCGCGGCCGGGCCTATGCCCTGCTCAACGCGGTCATGCTGGCCAGCGGCGTTGCCGCCGTGTATGTCGTCGGCGCCTGGATGGAGCGGGACCCCAACGCTTTTCGCATCTACTTTCCGTGCGTGGCGCTCGTGCAGCTCGCGGGCATCGTGGTCCTGCTCGTGCTGGCCCGGCTGACGCGGATGGAGCACGAGGTGGTCGCCGCGACCAAGCCGTCCTGGGCGACGCTCGTCCGGCCCGTGCTGCACATGGGCGCCACGCTCCGCGCCGACCGCACGTTCCTGCGCTACGAGCGGGCCTTCATGACCTACGGCGCCGCGTTCATGCTCTGCGACGCGCTGCTCCCGGTGCTCGCCACGGCCAAGCTCGGGTTGCGCTACGAGGACTACGCCTACTCCACCCAGGTCGTATTGAAACTCGTGATGCTGGCGGCGATGCTGCCAATGGGCTGGCTCCACGACCGCGTCGGACCGGTTCGCATCTCCGGGCTGGCCTTCGGCGTGCTGACCCTGTACCCGTTCCTGCTGCTGGCGGCCGGCGGCGCGCGCGGCGTCGCCGGCGCGAATCTGGCCTACGGCCTGGGCATGGCCGGCGTGCAGATGGGCTGGATGCTCGGCCCGCTGCTGCTGGCGGGGACGGCGGAGAAGGTCCCCCAATACGTCGCGATTCACGCCACTTTGGTCGGCGTGCGCGGCATCGTCTTCCAGGGGCTGGGCATGCTGCTGTACAAGCTCACGGGGAGTTTCGTGTGGCCGCTGCTGCTGGCGGCGATCGCCTTCGCCTGGGCGGCAGTCCAGATGCGCCAGTTACACGGCACAATCGCGCAGGCCCGGGCGCCCGCGCCGGCCGAGCCTCGAGTGGAAATGTAGCGGCCGCGGTAGCGCGCTGGTGCGAGAATCCTTTCTCGCACCCCGCGGTGCCGGAATCCTTTCTGGCGTTCGACGTCGGCCACGGGGGGCCGACGCTACAGCACCGGCTGGCCGTGCTTGGTGCGGACATAGCTATCGATTGAGGCCGCCGCACGTTTCCCGTCGCCCATCGCCAGGATCCCCGTCGGCGAGCCGTGGACGATGTCGCCGGGGGCAAGGACGTTGGGAACGCTGGTGGCGCCGCACCCGTCGGCTTCAGCGTGCGGTGGCCCCGCGGCGCGGCTTTCGGCGGGCCTTCCGTTGCTGCGCGCGGATGATGTGTGCGCGCGCGCAGCGCCTCGTTGACCGCGTCCGAATCCGGGAACAGCTCGGCCACGTCAGGGGCGAGCAGCACGACGTTCGTGCCGGCCGCGTAACGGGCAGCGTACTTGCTCCTGGTCGCGCGGCTGAAGTCATACTCGGGCCGCAGGTGGTCCACGTCGCGCCGGCTAGGGCTCTTTCGGTTTTCGTTCGACGTAGTTTCGCCTTTCACAGCCCAGCAGGTCGCCCAGATGCAGTTGCCGGGTGTTGCACGCTTATGACTATTGCCGGCGTTTCAATGAATCCTGTCCAGAAGCCGGGCACGTCATAAGGCTGAGTGTAATTTCCTTCACCTCCTTGTGCACGGAAGATTAGGTCAGTCGGCGAATATGAAACCGTGACGGCATACTGACCGGTAGGGACCAGCGGCCATATATCACCGACTTCGGACATGTGAAGCTCCTGCGTACTTGTCTCGCCCGGATCCAGACGAATTGGACCAGTCCAAAGAGGGGCCGGCTTGGGGCCTGGCCACATCTTCGGCTGAGCAGTGTCAGGCGCGGAAAACGATATATGCCACACCTCGTGCTCGCTTGACCAGAAGATTGGGTTGTCGGACGTATTCTTGACAAAAATCCTCAATACCGCGGCCTTGTGCCAGGACCCAGCAGGGTTGAGTCTTATGCTTGTACCTTGTCCAGAAGCATCCTTTTCTTCGATGATCAGCGGGCCGGTCCAATCCCACACGGGCTCGAACAAGAAAGGAAACGGCGGCACCTCGATCCCCAGCAGAAGACCATTCACGGGAAGCGTCCATCGAATGCTTCCGGGGACGTTTGGAGTTGACCGCTCTCCACGGCTCGGCGTTCTGCAGCCTGGAATCGAAGCGAATGCCAATACGGCCAGGAGCAGGCGACCAATAGACACTAGATACCGTAGTTTCATGTTCTGCCCTCATCGACGGAGAGTCGAACCACACCGGGCTGAGCAGGCGAAAACTAACACGTGACTTTGCCGCCTGCAAGCCGCTTGGTAACCTGACAGCGCGGCGCGAGTCGTCGGCCCGCCCGCGGCCGACACGGGGATCGGCCGCTACGCTGCTCGCCGGGCGCTCGCTTGCGCTGCGCGTTCTAGGTCCCGTCGCACAAGCCGGAGGCTTGTGCTCCCGCCGGCCGTGGAGGGCCGACGCTATAACGGCTGCACGGAGTGTTTGCTCCGCACATACTGGTCGATCGACGCCGCGGCGCGCTTCCCGTCCCCCATCGCCAGGATCACCGTCGCCGCGCCGCGGACGATGTCGCCGCCGGCAAACACGCCCGGCATGCTCGTCGCCCCCGTCTCATCCGCGACGATGTAGCCCCACTTGTTGAGCTTCAGCTCCGGCGTGGTCGCCGTCAGCAGCGGGTTCGCCCGCGTCCCGATCGCCGGGATCACCACGTCGCAGTCGATGATGAACTCCGAGCCCTTGACCGGCACCGGCCGCCGGCGGCCCGAATCGTCCGGCTCGCCCAGCTCCATCTGAATGCACTCGACGCCCTTCACCCAGCCGTCCGGCGTGCCCAGGACGCGCGTCGGGTTGCACAGCAGCTTGAAGATGATGCCTTCTTCCTCGGCGTGATGGACCTCCTCGACACGGGCCGGCATCTCCGTCCGGCTCCGGCGATAGACCAATGTAGCCTCTTTCGCGCCGAGCCGCTTCGCCGTCCGCACCGAGTCCATCGCGACGTTCCCGCCGCCCACGACGACCACGCGTTCGGCCTTGACGATCGGCGTGTCGTACTCGGGGAACTCATAGGCCCGCATCAGGTTCGAGCGCGTCAGGTACTCGTTGGCCGAATATACGCCCTTGAGGTTCTCGCCGGGGACGCCCATGAAGATCGGCAGGCCGGCCCCGTTGGCGATGAAGAGCGCCGAGAAGCCCTCTTCATGCAACAGCTCGTGGATGGTGAACGTCCGCCCGACGACGACGTCGCAGACGATCTTGACGCCCATCTCGCGCAGCCGGTTGACCTCCGCCGCGATGATCTTCTTGGGCAGCCGGAACTCGGGGATGCCGTACAGCAGCACGCCACCCGGATCGTGCAGGGCCTCGAACACGGTGAGGTCGTGGCCCTTCTTGGCCAACTCGCCGGCCGCGGTGAGCCCCGCCGGCCCGGAGCCGACGACCGCGATCTTGATGCCGCTTGGCTCGGCGAGCAGCGTCTTCATATCGAGGTGCTCGCGGGCCCAGTCGGCGACAAAGCGTTCGAGGTGGCCGACCGCGACGGGCTGGCCGTTCTTGCCCTTGGCGCGGATGCACACCTGCTCGCACTGCTCCTCCTGCGGGCACACGCGGCCAGTGATGCCAGGCAGCGCGTTCGCATCGAGCAGCAACCGCGCCGCGCCATCCAGATCGCCCGCGACGATCTTGTCCAAAAAGCCGGGGATGTCGATCCCAACCGGACAGCCCGCGACGCACTTGCGGTCCTTGCACTGCAGGCAGCGTGTCGCCTCCCGCCGCGCGATCTCCTCCTGGAAGCCCAGGTTCACTTCCTTGAAATCCCGGTTGCGCACGTCGGGGGCGCGCTCCGGCATCCGCTGCCGCTCAATCGCCATCCGCTCTTTGGGGGTCAACGCCATCGCAGGTACCTTCCGTTAACGCAAGTCATAAAGTGAAAACGTGATAAGGTGAAAACGTGAAAACGACTGTAGTACGCGGCGAGCCGCAGTTTTCACGTTATCACGTTTTCACATTTTCACGCCCTGCAGCTTGCACTCGTGCTCCATCCGCTCCAGCGCCAGCTTCTCGTGCGGCCGGTACGCCGTCAGGCGGTCGGCCAGCTCGGCGTAATCGAC